>Ga0209661_1000419_pt1:15000-23173 | contig 23173 bp, 17 predicted proteins | sample SaaInlV_120m_DNA_2_FD_184660 | JGI IMG/M metagenome (GOLD analysis project Ga0209661, IMG submission 184660) | Marine microbial communities from expanding oxygen minimum zones in the Saanich Inlet - SI072_LV_120m_DNA (SPAdes) (version 2) | ecosystem: Environmental > Aquatic > Marine... | reverse complement strand
TTCTGGCAGTAAATCGCTCGCGACAATGGCCTTGCTCATCACGGAAGTAAAGGTAAACGCCATAACCCATTTGAGTCATGGGGTTATAACGATTCATGACCCAGAGCCTTTGCGCAGAGGTATTCTCAAAGGTAAGATGTCTGACAAAGAAATTGTTTTTTGCAGATGGATCCTGTTGTTTCTGTGTCAAACTCTCATGTAACTCACGCGATTTTTCTATGGATTGGGACAACGCACCATTCCCCTGAAAGAATAATCCCACAGAAAGAAGTATGCAGAAAAATAAATTCAACCGGATTAAACTCCATATACTACACCCCATGGAACGCATTGCAGCGATTTCCTGATTGCGGTGCAATGTACCAAAACTAAGCAAGGTAGCGACAAGCACGCTTAAGGGGAGCACAGGCGAAAGTAAAGATGGAGTCAGTAAAATATAATAATGTGCAATTTGAGTTACTCCCGCACCGTGATTGATAAAATCCCCCAATTTATCATAAAGGTTTTGAATATAGAAAAGGCCAAGAATAGCCCCAGTCGTAAGACTGAAAGATTTCAACCATTCACGTCCTAAATGCCTATCTATGGTGTTGGGGAAATTCACAAACCATCTAAGAATGTATAACCTTGGCGCATAGAAAAGATATTTGTGTCGAATGACATCAAGTATCTTAAAGCCTTGCCACCAAATAGACGCTCACAATAAGTTTATTCGTTTTCAAACCCCTATGAAAATTTGATGAATATCCTAAAATCTCTGCGTGGTACAGCCTTGTTGTTTGTTACACTCCATCTTCTGCTTGGCACAACTGCATTTGCAGATAAACAGCCCGCATCAGCAACCAGGGCAACTTCTGTAACTGTTGAGGTTGCTCCAGCAGAGAGCTTGGATAAGAAGATCAACAACGCCATCGAGCCAGCGACAAAATGGATCGAGAACATCGTCTTTTGGAAGGCATTCGATGCCAAGGGAATCGATGTCCGTAAAAAACTGAAGATTCAAGTCAAGGATGGAGATGTAGACTCAATTGACGTCACGGCAGACATAATCAACTTCAACCCGAAGTCCACGGTAACCTTCACATTTATTGAATCCAATGGTGGAAGGACAGGAAAGGCAAAGGCAAAGGCGGATATAAGGGGAACAATTAAAGCAGGTGTCCAGTTGGAATTGCCCGAGAAGCTGGATGAATTTCCCACAAATCCCGACATCATCGAAGCCAACAGGCAGGGCGTTCCCTTCGTCCTTATATGGCTTGTGGGTAGTGCCTTGGTTTTCACCCTCTACTTCAGATTTATCAACATTCGCGGATTCAAGTTGGCCCTCGAAATCGTACAGGGAAAATACACCGACCCACGCGAAAAAGGTGAAGTCACCCATTTTCAAGCGCTGACAGCAGCACTTTCGGGCACAGTTGGCCTCGGCAATATTGCGGGTGTAGCGGTGGCGATAAGCCTCGGCGGACCTGGAGCGACCTTCTGGATGATCGTAGCGGGGCTGCTCGGTATGTCGGCCAAGTTCGTTGAATGCACCCTTGGACTGAAGTACCGGCAGATCGATGCAACTGGGAAGACATACGGTGGCCCCATGTACTACCTGAGCCAGGGATTTGCAGAAAAGGGACTGACAGGACTCGGAAAGATACTGGCGGCGTTCTTTGCCGTCATGTGCATCGGTGGTGCGCTTGGTGGGGGCAATATGTTCCAGATCAATCAGGCATACCAACAATTCGTGGGAGTAACCGGAGGCACTGAAAGCTGGTGGGGAGATAAGGGCTGGTTCTTTGGCCTTCTGGTCGCTGTGGTTGTGGGATTGGTCATAATTGGCGGGATTAGGGGTATTGCCCGAACCACCTCCAAAATTGTTCCCTTAATGTGCGGAATCTATGTTATGGCAGCGCTCGTAGTCCTTCTGACCCACTTGGGGCAGATTCCCGCAGCGATCGGAGAGATTCTTAGTGGCGCCTTTTCAGGCAAAGCGGTAGCTGGAGGAATTATCGGCGTCATGATACAGGGCTTCAAACGCGCAGCCTTCTCCAATGAAGCGGGGATCGGATCTGCATCAATTGCGCACTCGGCAGTCCGTACTGAAAATCCAGCCAGTGAAGGATTGGTTAGCCTGCTGGAGCCATTTATCGATACGGTGGTCGTTTGTACGATGACAGCACTTGTTATCATCATCACGAATACATGGGCCAGCACCGAAGATCTTGGTGGCGTTGGTGTAACCTCGGCCGCATTTGAAAGCGTGATCTCATGGTTCCCGCTCATCCTTGCACTGGCTGTCATTTTGTTCGCCCTCTCAACAATGATCGCCTGGTCCTATTATGGGGAGCAAAGCTGGATTTATTTGTTTGGTCGGAGCGAAAAATCACGACTGATTTTCAAGTTCATATTTTGCTTATTCATCGTTGTCGGTGCCGCCATGACACTCGATAATGTTATCGGTTTCTCGGATGCCATGATTTTCGCCATGTGCTTCCCAAACGTAATCGGGCTCTATATCCTCATGCCCAAAGCTCGCGAGGAACTGGACAGCTACATGAAGAAAATTCAGGATGGGACGATCAAGCGCCGAGACTGATGTAAAACATCCTTCCAAACAATTGCCTCCATCTAAGAAGAAAGCTTTAATCGAGAACCGCGAGAAAGGCCTCGGTGTCAGACAAGTCTTCGAAAAGGAAATCCGGTTCAGACTCAGCAAGTTCACCTAATGAATATTTACCTGTGGCAACGGCAATGGTTTGGGCCTGAATGTGTTGACCACATTCTACATCACGTGGAGTATCGCCAATGACAAAAGTTTGCTCCTGATTGAATGCCACACCGAAATCATCCTTAACAATTTCAAGCGCCTTCGGACCAAGCTCGTTACGGTCATAGCAGTAATCTGCAAATGCACCGAATGCAAAAAATTTCCAGGCATCCACGCTTTCCAGTTTACACTTCCCTCCTGATTGAACGTTGCCAGTAAGCAATCCTTGGAGGCAGTCACTTCGGTTTGCCAGTATTTCCAAGACAGGCATACCAGGTAGCAATGTTGCAGGGGATTCAGCAAGGATTGCAGAAAGATTCCGCACATAGGCATTAACAAAAGCTTGATTGTTGGTTGGCGAGTCAGGAATTCCATAAAACTCACAGAGCATCCGACCAAGAAGAGGGTCTGTACGTCCAGAGTAATCGATCGCATAGAGATCAGCGTCCAAGTTGAAGACCTCCTTGAAGGCGCGATTCATTGCAGTTTCTCCAGCGCCTTTGGTCTCAATTATTGTTCCATCGATATCCCATAAAAGTAGTTTGTCCGGGGAATTCATATTGATGAGTGTATAAACTGGTGGAGATAAAACATATGTGGTGTGCGAATTCGGTTAAATGAATCAATCAATCATTTCAATCAGAGTTCCATCAACGAAGTCTGCACTGATTGCATCCAATCGCACCATGCCTCGACGATTTGCTAAATTCTCCCCAGCAGAGGGAATTACAACCCGGATGTAGTTAGGCGTATATCCTGGCCACGTTCCCTCTCGCTTATTCTCGAAAAGAACAGACAATTCTCGGCCAAGATATAAATTATGAAAATCATGGCGCTTCATCGCACTGAGGCGGCGAAGATGAGCGCTACGGCGCTTGCGTTCAGAAAGATGGACATGATCCGCACGCTTGGCGGCAATAGTCCCGCCGCGTTCAGAGTATGTAAAAACATGACAGTAGGCAAAAGGGGCTTCCAAGAAAACATTACAAGTCTGCTCGAAATCAGTCACAGTCTCCCCCGGGAAACCAACCATGATATCGGTTCCGATGCAGAGGTCGGGTACGATCGCTGTTGCCTTGGCCAAAAACTCAAGAAACTCTTGTATCTTATATTTGCGACGCATGGCGCTGAGTATATGATCTGAACCAGCCTGCAAGGGAATATGAAGGTAAGGCAATAATGAGTGAGATGGATTTCGCATCCTCTCAAGAAGGCATTCTGGAATAGTTGTTGGCTCGATGCTTGAGATACGTATGCAGGAAAGCCCATCAATGGCATCAAGAGCGTCAACTACATCGATAATACGCTTCCCGCTATGATGATAAGTCCCAATATTGACTCCGGTGAGAACCAGTTCGCGTACACCACGGGCAACCAAATTACGGGCTTCTTCAATTAGGTTTTGAAAATCTCGGGAACGCGCCCGTCCACGAGCAAACGGAATAATACAAAAAGTACACATGAAATCACAGCCATCCTGAATCTTGAGATTAGCCCGTTGCGTAAAGGGAAGGTCTCCTGCAATAGTTATCGTAAAGTCTTCTCTATCCATTTGATCCCGAACGATCACAGGGACTTCATTCTTCTCTTCTCCAATATAATCAAGAACGTTCAATTTGTCATGATTTCCAATAATTAGGTCGACTCCCTTGATCTGGGAAATCTCCTTGTAGCCCATCTGGGAATAGCAACCAACAACAGCAGTAATTGCATGTGGGTTGCGGCGGGTAAATTGACGAATGGCATAGCGGGACTTAGAGTCCGCAGAACTCGTGACGGTACAAGTATTGATAATAGCAAGATCTGCATTTGCGCCAAAAGGTACAATCTCATAGCCATGATCAACCAACTGATCACGAATCAAATTAGTCTCGGACTGATTAAGCCGACACCCAAGAGTATGCACGGTTGCACGTTTGGTCACGTTGATTTCTCTTGCCATAAGAAATAAAAGGGAGAAAAGGATGCCCCCCTTTTTCCCAAAGGCAACTCAGGAGAAAGACGACCCTCAATACAAATTATGCCAGAGCTTCCTTATAATAAAGTGTTTCTCTCCCTACTGGTGATTGTGGGGTGGGCCCTAACGGGCATGATCCTGCGGAAATTTGCACTGCTAAAACCCAAATGGGACATAATGCTTTTGCGAACAGTTATCTGGTTCTTTTACCCATGCCTAATTATTAAAAACGTAGTGGGAAATAAGGCCTTGGCAGATGACCCATCTTTGCTGCTAACGATCATTTCAATCGGTTTTCTTGCACTGGCATTCGGTCAAATTGTATCTTCCCTAGCCGCAAGATTGATAACATTTGAAAACCCACGACAAAGAAATACATTTATCTTCACCACGGGAATATTCAACTATGGCTATTTTGCATTTCCAGTTGCAGACGCGCTTTTTGGAAAGGAAACCTTCGGGATCCTACTGGTTTTTGTCGTAGGCGTGGAAGTCGCAATCTGGTCAATTGGAATTCTTTACCTAACATCAGGCGAAGAGAAACTGGATTGGAAGAAATTAGTAAACCCACCGATAATCGCAGTGACAATAGCATTGGTATTAAACTGGTCTGGGGGCGCAAACCGCATAAACCCAGAAAGTATAAAAATGCTTGATGTCATGGGGCAGTTCGCAATTCCCCTAGGTCTAATACTGATTGGAGCTACACTATTTGATAATTTGAAAAATTTAAATATAAGAAAGTACATGCATCAGATCACTGTAGCTTGCTGTGTCCGACAATTATTTCTGCCATCTACATTCATAATCATGGCAGTTCTCCTTCCTGTTCTACCAGAACTAAAGGCCGTCCTTATTATCGAGGCCGCGATGCCTTGTGGAATATTCCCTATTGTAATTGCTAAGCATTATGGGGGATCTCCAAACACTGCTTTACAAATAATCATGGGAACTACTTTCTTTTCAGTGCTAACAATACCATTATGGATCATGTTGGGGATATACTTTACAGGCCTTCAAGAATTACTGACATCCGCTTCATAGCTAAGCTTGATTTTTTTAGGGAGCCTTTTTTTATAACCAGCCAATTAAAATAATATTTAAGAAACCATGTCAGAAACTCACGAATTTCAAACCGAGACCCAGCGTGTACTGGATATCGTAATCAACTCGCTCTATACCGACAAAGATATATTTGTCAGGGAACTGGTTTCCAATGCCTCAGACGCCTTGGAAAAGCTTAGGCACACACAGATTACAGAAAAAAAGATACATGATGACAATCTGTCTCTGGAGATTAATATAACAACAGATGATAAAGCAGGGATACTTACAATTCAAGATTTTGGAATCGGAATGACACGAGATGAACTCGTCGAAAATCTTGGCACAATTGCGCATTCAGGATCAAAGAAGTTCTTGGAAACAATGGAAGATGGTGACGACCCTAAGGACAATCTAATTGGTCAGTTTGGCGTTGGCTTTTACAGCACTTTTATGGTTGCCGACAAGGTGAAGGTCTACACTCATTCCTGGGACTCCAAAGCCCCTGGATTTCTCTGGGAAAGTGAAGGGGCAGGAAACTACACGATCGACGAGTCTGAAGGCCAAAGACGAGGGACAAAGATTGTCGTCCACTTAAAAAAGGACTGCAAGGATTTTGCTGGCGAGGATCGCGTCAAACAGATCATCAAACAATATTCAAGTTTTGTACAATTTCCCATCAACTTGAACGGTGAAAGAGTAAACACGGTTGATGCTATTTGGTTGCGCAACAAAAGTGAGATAAAGGATGAAGAGTACACGGAATTCTACAAGTTCCAGTCCAACGCCTTTGACGAACCACTTCTTCGGATGCATTTCAATGCAGATGCCCCCATATCGATTAATGCACTATTATTTATTCCAAAAGAAAATACAGAACGATTCGGATTTGGGAAAATGGAACAGAGTGTTGCCCTGCATTGTCGCAAGGTTATGATCGACTCTGAACCGAAGGGTCTGCTTCCCGATTGGTTAAGGTTCCTTAAAGGAGTGGTTGATAGTGCTGATTTGCCTCTAAATATATCTAGAGAAACAATGCAGGACAGCGCTCTAATCCAAAAGCTCAACTCCCTGATTACCAAAAGATTAATCAAATTACTCAATGATACCGCAAAAAAGAAGCCAGAGACCTACGAAACTTTCTGGAATCAGTTTGGTATCTTCATTAAAGAAGGCATTCACCTTGATTATGGCAACCGCGATAAACTCGGGAAACTACTTCGCTATGAATCTTCCTACACCGATTCGGGCAAATTGACCAGTCTTGCAGACTACGTATCAAGAATGCCTGAAGATCAGGAAAATATCTATTATCTATTTGGCCAAAACAGGGTCTCCATTGAAGCAGGACCATTTCTGGATGCTTTTAAAGCGAGGAACGTAGAAGTACTATACCTTTTAGAGGAAGCGGATGAGATCATCTTGCGAGATCTTGGCAAGTTTGAGGAAAAGAAACTTCTTTCCGGCGACTCTGAAGAAGTAAAATTACAAAAACTTGATACAGAACCTGAAGGCGAAAGTCTGGACGAGGAAACAACCAAATCTCTCTGCGAATGGATCAGCGGGAAACTGGACAAGAAAGTATCTTCTGTGGAAGCTAGTGATAGATTAATTGGTAGTCCGGCCTGCATAATGAATGCAGATAAGTCAATGACCGCTAATATGCGTAGAATGATGCAGGCAATGAATAAAGAGGGTGATCAAGCAATACCCGCAATACCTCCCGTTAAATTCCAGATAAATCCCAGTCACAAACTAATATTAAACTTGCAAGGACTCCGGACAGAAAACGAGGAAGTTGCCAATCTTGTTATTGAACAAATTTTTGATAATGCCCTCGCCACAGGAGATATGCTGGAGGATCCGAGGGAAATGGTCGCCAGAAGTTATCAAATCCTGGAAATGCTAAGTAAGAACTGAAGGGGCTTGCCACTTCTCCCCATTTTCATTTCCTCATCGATGTAGGGGAAATAAACATGGAGCGATATACTTTTCGCCATCTGGCACGAACATTGATACTTCTTGGGTGTCCACTTTTAATGGCCGGGCAAATATCTCTGGATGCCCCATTGCAAAATTTCACAATCCCGGGATTTAGCAATGACGGCTTCCCTTCTTGGATTTTGAAGGGTTCAGAACTTCAGTACCTGGATAAGAAAAATGCTGAAGTTAAAAGTATGAACCTTCAGGTCCTTTCGGGCCAAGGGGATCGCCGAATTGAGACAGACCTATATAGTCCGGCAGCCTTATTCTTCATTAAGGAAAATCGTGCTCAAGGTCATGAATCACTTCGAATTCGAGGAAACAACTTCAGTGTCACTGGCAAACAATGGGAATGGAACGGCAATAGCAGGACTATTAAAATTAAGAAAGAGGTAAAAGTTACATTCAATGAAAACGTTAAATTATTTTAAAAG
>Ga0209661_1000419_pt1:0-7500 | contig 23173 bp, 17 predicted proteins | sample SaaInlV_120m_DNA_2_FD_184660 | JGI IMG/M metagenome (GOLD analysis project Ga0209661, IMG submission 184660) | Marine microbial communities from expanding oxygen minimum zones in the Saanich Inlet - SI072_LV_120m_DNA (SPAdes) (version 2) | ecosystem: Environmental > Aquatic > Marine >... | reverse complement strand
TTATAAAAGTACTTCGTTCGGCGGGGTACCAATTGTTAGCCAGAAGTGATATTTGCCAGAAATCGAAGCCAACCAAGCTTATTGAGTTTACTTTTTTGAAGACGGAAACCTTCCCCGTAAACCGGATCTTTATCCGTCTCTAATTTTTTTAGCAAGTAGCTGGCCATTGCTGAAGGATTCCGAGAAAAAACCAAATAATTCCCTAGGTTGCAGAAACCTTCAGCTTCGCGGAGACTGAGTTTTATATTTTTCTCGAAAAGCCAAACATGCATTAACTCATGCGCCAAAATTCCTTGGAGTTCAAGCGCCGGTAGATTTTGAAGCAGGAAAATTGTATGCCTGGTGGATACCCGTCGATTGCCTTCCAATGTTTCCACACTCTTGGTCAGGCCCCGCATCTCTCCCTGAGTATGGAGACTCATTCCCTTTGTTAATTTGTTTAACTCAAGACGATCCACCAAGCGAATGCCCACTTCCCGCGGGAAATCCCGGATACCAATCGACGATAAAATCTTTAGAGCGGAATCACGCGCATTGCGCACTTGATTACCAGTAGAAACTGAAGTTTGTCCACAAATGCCACAAATAAAACGTCCATCCAAAAGACGGCGACCTCCATGTGACGTTGCCTTAGAAATAACACGACCGCAGGAGAAGCAGATTGGAGTCTGGGTATCATGCCGCTCATGGAATTGATTCCCCCATGGATCTATAAGGAAAATATCATCCAGAGGGCGAACACAAATGACGCACTTGGGAAGCACGTGGTTACGATAACAACCCAAATGATATTTCTTGCCTTCCTTTTCAGTGAATTGGTTTTTAATCGCTCTTTGGCAAACGTCACAATGCGGTTGAATATGAATTCGATAGCAAGTCTCATGGTACTTACTTCCCTTGTAATCAATCCATGTGTTTGGGAGAAGCTTGTTACAGTGGTGACAAATTAGTCCCTGGATTTTTTTAAAACAATGAGGGTGAAAGAACCGGGATTGCTTCTGGCGAAATTCAGCAGAGATTAGTTGATTACAATGCGCACACTTAAAGCACCTGGGGTGAAGCTTGTATAATCCGGCCCGAATAAATTTCCCAACTAAAAGGGTATTGCAGGTATGGCACTTTGAGGTCTTAGCGGAAAGCGGACAGGGATGCGTCTGGGCAAAATGAATCGTGAGGAATATGTAGGTAACAAAGCGCAGAGATGCTAAGCAAAATGAAGCTATTGGCCTCAAAGCGAAAAGGGGTCTTCGTGTGGACGTTTCACTTGGATTTTTGAACGGTGTTAGCTGAAACATGGTAAATACCGACAAAAAATCCTTCCTCCCACTTTTCCTCAACTTCAATTTGGCCATCAATCTCAACAAGTTGGTCCATAAGGATAGGTCCGCCTTCCTTGACCGTCATGTCCACGACAACCCATTCATTAGGCTCAGGAATCTTACCAAAACAACAACTGGATTGATCGGCCATGAGTAGAAACTTGGTAACACGGTCCTTCTTTGTTTCAACTGGAAGCATAAAACCCTTCAAGGCAACCTGCACCCCATTGAGCTTTCTTATATGTTCAGGTACACGCTTTTCAAACTGAGCTTGAATCTCCCAGGGTTTGCCCTTTGGTTCCTCGTAAGGATACTCGTATTTAAAACCAGCTAGATTCTTGAAGTTTAAGGCCTTGATCCCCCCCCGAGTTGCTGTTGTTTGCGGGATTGGTGTCTTGGGCTGATCATTTGCAGTACAAACGGAAAAGCCTGCCAGAAGCCCTAGAACAAATATTTTACAAAGCTTCATTATTAACTAAGTGAGGTAGCTAATTAAGGGTGTTCACCGTGCACCGGTAAGTCAAATGAAACCTCTTCGTAAGTGTTACCCTGAATCTTAACTGAGCGCATTACGCCAGAAATAAACTTCTTTCCTTTCAGCCATTCAATCGAGCCAAAAAAATGGGATGTGTCCCCTTTCACCTCCTTGGTTAATTCATTGGGCATGGCATCAAGAGTTATGCTATGGGTTTCCCCTTCAGATGTTAAAATCACATTAAGCTTCTCATCCTGTATGCGAATAAATTTTTCAGCGTGTGCTCCCAATACATATAGGCGGAGGGTTCCAAGTTGCCTATCCAACAAAAATTCAAGGTTAAAAGCATGTTCACCGAGTTCGACAAGGGTTCCTCCATGTGGTGCCGGGTGGACATGACCGCCAGAATGATGATGGGTATTGTCATTATCACCGCAACCAGCGACAAGAACAAACAAGAGAAAGATTAGTACCCCTCTAATAATTAATTTCATACTAGTAATGATAATTGGCCCAATGTAGGTAAATATAACAAATATTTTCAAGTAGTTGGTGTCAGATTACGTGAGACTTCAGTTTGGTAAGCCTTTGCAGCAGGGATCAACCCACTGAAAAAACCCAATAATAGCATACCAATTGGCACCCAAATAAAAACCTCGTGGTACGTAAATAAATCGAGGACAACACCAGTTTCATTCCGCACAATTCCGGCAGCGACTAGGGCCACTCCGGAGAAAAAAACAAAGGCAAGTCCAATTCCTGCTACAGCAATTCCCATCGATTGAAACAGGACAATCATAACGAGTGTCCCTCGTCTTGCTCCCAATGAACGAAGGATCGCAATTTCCCGCCGTTTTTCATGCATCGAATTGTACAAAATTGCCAAAATTGAACCCGCGGCAGACAAAGCGACCATGTAGGCAACTAATTCTAGAACCTTCTCAAACCAGCCAAATTTCTGGAAGAAACGAGACATTACAGGGATAATCTGTGCAAATGTATAATCCTTTCCCTGCCGATTGAACATGGGGTCGAGCATAGCTACCGCAGTTTTCGACTTTAATTTAATCAAGAGAGCGCTGATATCACCCCGTGTTTCCTCTCGATGTCCGTCCATATTCTGAATCCCCTTAAGAGGAATCCAGATCACTTTGTCAGCGGGAGTCCCTGATTGTTCAAGTATCCCCGTTACCGTGTAAAGATCCTCGTGCTGGCTTTCCTCGACATATGTCAGACCATGGTAGGGCTGGAAGGTGTCACCTACCTTAAGCCCCAGTTTCTCTGCAGCAAAACTTCCTGCCAATGCCTGCTTTTGATCGTCATCGAAAAGAGCACCTCGTCCGAGAACCTTAAACTTCCTTCCGTCTGCGTACTCATGCTCCTCAAACATCTCCTTAACCGTGCCCACCAATCTGTATCCCTTATAATTATCACCCACCGCAATGGGGATGGCTCGGCCGATGGCTCGGCCCACCATAGGATTTCGACGCAAAAGCAGGGCAGTGTCCCCGGGAATCGTCCCCGGTGATGCTTCGAGATGAAAAATAGAGTTTAAGACCAACTGCAATTGTGAACCCCGCGCCCCAAGCACCGCGTCAAACCCGCCGGTGGAACGAGCAAAAGTATTCTCCGCCTCAGAGCGCAGTATCCAGACAGCCATCAACAACCCACCTGCCAATGCAATGGATGTTGCGGCAATACATGTGGATAACGCATGCTGGCGGAGACTTTTTAACGCAATCCAAAGTGCCGTCCCCTTCATTTCATCTCCCCCGTGACTCTGTTTAGTTTTGCCCAAGAAACCTTTGATGAAAATGAATCCATTACCTTCATGTCATGGCTCACCACAAGTAGTCCGGCTCCATCAGCATCACAAAGTTCCTGGAGAAGTTCGATGGCAGCCCGTGAATTGGCTGGGTCCAAATTCCCAGTGGGTTCGTCAGCAAGCACAAGCTTAGGTCTGTTGGCCAGAGCACGAGCCAAAGCGACACGCTGTTGCTGCCCAACGGAAAGCTGTCGTGGATAATGGTTCAAGCGATTCTCCAGACCAACTACTGTTAATAGTTGCCGCGCACGTGCATCATCAATCCCGTGGCCAAAAGACATTCCCAAAAGAACGTTCTCCAGACAAGTGAACCCTTGCAGCAGGTTAAAAGTCTGAAAAATATAACCAATAGATGTGGCGCGTAATCTGTCCCGTGCAGATTGGGGCATATTTAAAAGTTCTTTGCCACCCAATTTAATAGACCCAGAATCAGCAGAAAGAATGCCTGCGATCAGGTGGAGGAAAGTTGTTTTACCTGAACCACTCTCCCCATGTATAACAACCTTATCACCGCGCTCCATCTTGAAATCCCTTACATCTAGTACCTTGATGCATTCACTATCAGGCAGAGGATAATTTTTTTCCAAGTTCTGTATTTCCAACAATGCCATTGATGGACTAACCTATAAAAACCAAATTGCCAAATTTACAAGAGCAGACAAAAAGAGAGCTGGTTAAAGTTTGGAGTCGAATAATGGCGTCCCGTAGGGGATTCGAACCCCTGTTGCCGGGATGAAAACCCGGTGTCCTAGGCCTGACTAGACGAACGGGACTCCAATTAAAGGACGGGCATATTGGAAACGTATCATCTTCTGGCAAGCCCTTTTTAAATTTTTATGCAACCTGACAAGTTTGATGTACCCAGAACGTACAATTCTAGAACAATTGATTACCCAATTATAATAACATAAAAATCTTCAGGAAAGTTGTATTGGCTAAGACTCTTGAACCGCGATCAATACAACGGACTGAACAATCGACAAGCTAGTTAATTGATCACTAAATACGAATGACCTGATCAAATCGACCAATCTATTATCAAGGCAGGAAACAAGAATATGTTCGTATGGAATATCATTTTTACTAAGAAGAGGTTACATTTCATAAGCGGATATCAACTTCCATACGTTCCATAATAAATATTTGTACGCACAACCATTGGGAGAAAATAGCGATGAGAATAGATACTTCACTTCCTCGATGTATCAATAAATCAGACCCTCGGACCTGCATCCGCTAGTAAATACTGTTGATCGACCGCCCTATGAAGTTCCTAGATGTAACCGAATATAAGGAATCAAAACGGGTTGCAACCTTGACAGACGACTAAAACTCATTTTCCTCTCACAACTTTTCTTTAAATTTCTAACAACAAAATCAGGCAAGGCCACAGATGAAACCTACCTACAGACCATCCAGGATCAAACGTGCACGTAAATTCGGCTTTCGTGCCCGCATGGCAACAAGAAGTGGACGCGCCATAATTCGAGCGCGCAGAAGAAAGGGTCGCAAACGCCTTGCTGCCTAGTGGCAGAATGCGTTTTTATAAACAACAACGACTTCGCCGACAAAGCGATTTCCACAAGGTCAGGGAACGAGGAAGGACTTTTCGTTGCCCACATTTTTTCCTGCAATTTCAACCAAAGGTTACTTGTGGGAACGAAGAGAGACGCCGTATAGGAATCATAACCTCCCGCAGGGTAGGAAACGCAGTGAAGAGGAACCGAGGTCGCAGACTCTTTCGGGAAATTTTCAGAAGGAACCAGGACTCTCTTCCCAAATGTTGCGATTTGGTAGTCGTGGTTCGCTCATGTTACAACGTAGCTGGATTCGATGAACTACAGGAACTATACTTGAAAGCCGTAAATTACACCAGCAAGTAGAAACAAAGCTATCTTTGAAAAAGGAAAATCAGTCGCAAAGTCTATCCCCATTCGCTCGGGTAGCAATTCTGATCATTACTATATATCAACATACTCTTTCACCCTTGAAAAAGTTTCTACTCACTGGGACAGGTTGTTGCCGATTTTATCCAACCTGCTCACAATATGCAATTGATGCGATGAAAGCATATGGATTTATAATTGGCGGATGGATGGCACTTAGACGCATACTGCGCTGCCATCCTTGGGCGAAATCCGGTTACGATCCAGTCCCCTTTGAAATAACTACCAAAAACCTTTCAGAAAAGAAGATCAATGGATAAAAATAAGCTGCTGGGCATACTATTCCTAGGCGGAGCATTTTGGTTAATGACCCAGATGCCAAAGCCGGAAAATCGATATAGGCAAATGGAACCTGGTGCCGCGTCTGAAACAGGTGCAGTATCTAGTATTCAATCCAACAGTAACCCAAATGGGAGTTCGATTAATAACACCCCAATCCCAGCATCACCAAACTCCATTCGGGAAACAAACGAAACTCCACATAAGCCAGAAGAGACATTCTCTCTTCTGGTTGAAAAACAGTTTATAGTAACCTTCACAACCAAAGGCGGGGCGATCAAGGAAATCCGATTTCTTAACGAAGAACATCGATTTAGAAAATATAACCCACGAATTCTTGAACGCTTAAAACCCAATGAGGTGCGTGAAATCCTTGGCGGTCTGTACAAGGCTGTTATCGAGGGCGATCAGAGTACTGTAAAAAAATTAGAAAAAGATGCCAAAAAAGCTAAAATACCTCTGGCATGGATTGCTAAGGCCAAAGCGAATAACACCAAATTTAATGTAGATGAGCTCCTTGAGGCAGACAATAACTACGTGATAAATGAAGGTCAGGACTTACCTATTCTGGACCTTGGTTTCACGAGTAAAAAGCCTTATGAAATGATAGAGCAAACGGAAACATCCATTACATTCTCTAGGCAAGAAGAAAGCTTGGTAATAAAGAGGAAGTATGAATTGGTTGCTGGAACATTTCAAATGCGACACAGCACAACCCTGCACAATTTGGGAGATGAAAAAATCGACCTTGGCAATCAGCTTTTATATGGAATGGGAGCTAGTCTACCCGCCACTAGCGACATTCGTAATGAATTCCAGAATGTAGGGTTTTATGCGGGGCAACGAGGATGGACAAGTCGTCGCAAACCAACGATTTTCAAACTAAATAAAATGCAGAAAGAAGGTGGCCGCATGATGGAAAATGCAGGCGGAATCCACTGGGCGACTGTACGAAATCAATTTTTTGCTGTTAGTTTAGCACCAATGCAACCGACATCTGGTGTGGTCAAGGGGCAGGTCTTCGATCTGGGATCATTAAATCATAATGGAGATCCTGAATTCGGAGTGCGAGGCGAACTTGGTAGGAATGTTGATACGTTAGAACCCCGACAAACCCTAACCCACGATTTCATCCTTTACACAGGGCCCAAGGAATTCAAAAGGCTGAGTAAAGTGGGAAAAAATCAAGATCTGGTCATGCAGTTCGGATTTTTGGGGATATTTAGCAAATTATTGCTGTTGCTCATGCAGACGCTACACGGGTTCTTGAACAATTGGGGTTGGGCCATAATCTTGATGACTGTCATCGTGAAAATGCTTTTCTGGCCGCTGACAAAGAAGGCTGCCGAATCTCAAAAGCGGATGAGCAAGATACAAGGCCCGATGAAAGAAATTCAGGCCAAATACAAGGAAAAGCCACAAAAGATGCAGCAGGAAGTGGCAAAACTTTTTAGAGAAAATAAAGTAAACCCGGTTGCGGGTTGCCTACCCATTTTCATACAAATGCCCATTTTCCTTGGATTGTTCTTCATGTTGCGCTCAGCGGCGGAACTACGCTTTGCAGAATTCTTTTGGGTAAAAGATCTTTCTCAACCCGAACACTTATTTCATTGGGGCTTCAATGTCCCGGTATTGGGAGAGTACTTCAATCTACTG
>Ga0209661_1000397_pt1 | contig 23976 bp, 27 predicted proteins | sample SaaInlV_120m_DNA_2_FD_184660 | JGI IMG/M metagenome (GOLD analysis project Ga0209661, IMG submission 184660) | Marine microbial communities from expanding oxygen minimum zones in the Saanich Inlet - SI072_LV_120m_DNA (SPAdes) (version 2) | ecosystem: Environmental > Aquatic > Marine > Intertidal... | reverse complement strand
GTTTCTGTCTCCGTAGCTGGACCTTTCACTTCTGCCACCGGATCTTTCGTTTCTGTCTCCGTAGCTGGACCTTTCACTTCTGCCACCGGATCTTTCTCTTCTGCCACCGGATCTTTCGTTTCTACCACCGCCGCTTTCTCTTCTGCCTCCTTTTCTTTTACCTCCAAAGTTTCCATCATCATGCTGGAATTGTTGAGGTGGTCTCAGGTCTTTTTCAGTTGGATTTTCATATTTTTTACCTATTTCACCTACTCTGATATTGAGTTTATCCAATAAAGTTTGATTCAATCCTTCGCCGTAAACATCCACTCTTGCACCAATTACTGCTTTTGCAGCTACTGCTCGTGCAATTTTACCTCTTTGCCATCTAGGTGCTGCATGTACCATTGCATGCTGGAATAACAATCCGTGCTTTGGTGGTTGTGATCCTGTTTTTAATGCTCTAAACAATGCTTTTTCAGCACCTAGCACTTGTATTGTACTTGCAGGCATTGATGCCATTTTTTTGAGACTTCCTGCTCTTCCCAAAATTCTTGCACCTACAGCACTACCAAGTATGGCTGTAACATTTGGTGCAATTTCGTGCATTTCTGATTCAACATGTTCTTCAAGTTTTTGACGTAACTCATGAAAATCTAAAATTTGTTTCGCAATTGATTGAACAATTGTTAAATTGATATCTGAAATATCTCCTCCTCTACTTTTTGCTAAAATTAGTGATAGCATTTCTACTTTTGATTCTGGAAAACCTGCTTCTTCAAAAACTTGTTTTGACAATGATTCTCGTTTACCTGCCATTACAATTTGTGAATATCCGTTAATGCTATCTATCATATTGTCTAATTCTGGAAAATGTAATCCGTACCACTCTCTAAGTCTTGAACTTAACCCATTTGCTATTTTATCAATTTCATCCAATGAATTAATTGCTTGAATAATGTGAAGATCTGGACTTTGTGATACTTCTGTAACTTTTGAAGATGAAAATCCTAAAGCAAATTCTCTTAACTTTCCTAATGTATCTTGCAGGTTTGATGCAAATCCTGAATCGACAATTATTTGTGGTTTTGTTGATTGGATTTTTTCCAATTCCTCTGAATCCATAATGTGACAATCAATTGAAAATTTTTTCAAAATAGCAAGTAGTGATTCATCACTAACTGAAAAACCTCTTTGACTTTTAGCTAAATAATTTATTATTTCGTTTAACTTTGATTCCTTATTTTTTACTGCAAGATATTCTTTAACTGGATTTGAAAATGGAAACGCCTTGTCTATTTTATCCTCATTTAATACTGAAATCCCTAATTCTGTTAAAATTACCGAATACATGACTAGTTGAACCTAGATCACCTTTAAAAAATGTACTAGAACCTTAAATCAACTATTATATTCGAAATTACTTTGATTTATCAAGATGGAGCCAAGTCTTGCAACTTCTATAGCTGGAATTCAATTAGATAGACCTGCCATGCTTGCATCTGGAATTTTGGGAATTTCTTTGGATGTGTTTAATCGATTATATCGTTCTGGAGCCGGAGCAGTTGTTAGTAAGTCTCTTAGCAATGAGCCTTGGGAAGGTTATCCAAATCCAACTATTTTCAGTGTAAATGGAGGTGGATGGATTAATGCAGTTGGACTTTCAAATCCTGGAGCCCCAAATTTTGCTAAAATGATTGAATCTAATCAAGACGTTCCAATTATTGTGAGTTTAGTTGGTTCTGTTCCTGATGATTTTAAAATGATGATCGAGGAATTTAAAAATTGCAATGTAACTGCATTTGAATTAAATTTGTCTTGTCCACATGTTGCAAAAGTTGGTTTAGAGGTTGGAGATGATCCTGAATTAGTTAAGAAGATTGTAACTACTGTGAAAAACTCTACTAATGTTCCCGCAATTGCAAAAGTTGGTTTGGGTACGACCAATTATCTGAATACTGTTAAAACTGCAATTGATTCTGGAATCGATGCTATTACTGCAATTAACACTGTTAGGGCAATGGCTATAGATGTTGAAACTCAACGACCAATTCTTAGTAACAAGTTTGGGGGATTGTCTGGTACTCCGATTAAACCCATTGCACTAAGATGCGTTTATGAAATCTCTTCAAAATATGACATTCCGATAATTGGATGTGGTGGGATTTCTACATGGGAAGATGCAATTGAGTTTTTCTTAGCTGGTGCGTCTGCAATTCAAATTGGTAGTGCAATAGGTGATAATTGGATTAATGTTTTTAATGATATTAACAAAGGCATATTGCAATACATGAAACAAAAAAATTATTCTACAGTAAATGAGATGGTGGGACTTGCAAAGAAATTCTAATCATACTACAATTGTCACAATTGAAAAAGTAATTGATGAAACTCCTACTGTTAGAACTTTGGTTTTTTCAGATGATGTCATGCCAAATGTTTTACCTGGTCAATTTGCAATGGTTTGGATTCCTGGAATAAATGAATTGCCTATGAGTGTCATGATTTCTAAAGAATCTGGAAAGGCTGCATTCACTGTACGTAAACATGGCCTTGCTTCTAGTGGATTGTTTAACATTCCATCTGGCGGAAAAATTGGAATTCGTGGCCCATATGGAAATGCTTTTGATATTAAATCTGGAAAACTTTTGTTAGTTGGTGGGGGAACTGGACTTGTTCCGATGATGCGATTACTTACTTTTGTAAAACCTACTGACGATGTGACTGTTTTAATCGGTGCAAAATCTAAAAATGAAGTTTTCTTTGAATCTTTGGCAAATGATCTTTTAAAAAATAATGTTCACAATGTGATTGTTTCTACTGATGATGGAAGTTATGGTGAAAATGGATTTGTAACTGACGTTGTTGAAAAATTAGTAAGTGAATCTAATTTTGATGCTGTATACACTTGTGGACCTGAGAAAATGATGTACAAAACTGTACAATCGGCACATTCTCGGGGAATTTTTGTTCAAGCAAGTCTTGAGCGTATGATGAAATGCGGTGTTGGAATTTGTGGCAGTTGCTGTGTTGGTGAGGATCTTGCTTGTAAGGATGGAACTATTTTTGATGGTAATCATCTCTCAAAAAACAAGGAATTTGGCTATTCTCATCGAAATAAGGCTGGAATTTCCGAAAATTACTGATTTTTGCCCGTAAGGTTTAAACTCCATCGTTAAATATTCCGCGTGAAGAGAATGGGAACTCCTAAAATTGTTTTAACAGCTGATAGAACTTTGATGTCTCCTTATAGGGGATTGTCTTTGGCAACATTTTTTGGATGTGCACCTGCTTTGGATCCTAATCGAGACCCAAAGAGTTTTTGGTATAAAATTCTCGGCAAGCAAGTAACTCCAAAAGTTCTGTTTGATTTTATTTGTAATTGGTCACCTGACATTAACGGTGCAGCAAAATATGCTCCATATGGATTAAGAAAATTGGAAGCTGGTCTACTGCGTGACGGCTTTGCACGAGAAGATGTGGTTGTTGCTCATCCAAACCATATTGAAAAATTCATTGGTCCTGAAACTGAAGTTATTGGAACTTATGAAATGGATCCACTTGGAATGGGTCCAGTTACTATGACATTTACTTATGGAAGAAAACAAACATCTTATGATGAATTTTACAATGCAGACTTGCATCATAGAATTAAAGCTGCCAAAGCTAGAACTGGAAGTAAAGCTAAAGTAATTTCTGGTGCATCTGGTACGTGGCAATATAATTATGATCCTGCAAAAATTGAAGAGTTTGGAATTTATGCAATTTTAGAAGGAGAGCTAGGTGGCATTGCCCCTGAAATTGATGGTCATGCTGGAAGATTTTTCAATTATTTGATTGACGGTGACTTTGAAAATATGGATCCTTTTAGAAAGAGAAGCGACTTTAAAGTTAACATAAAAGAATTTGAAAGAGAAGGAAAAAAAATGCATGGACGATTTGTCAATTTCTGGGATAGACCTGATTTAGAAGAAATTCCTGATATTGTAGAACCTAGCATGCATGGAATGGTTGAGGTGATGCGAGGTTGTGGGAGAGGATGTAAGTTTTGTGACGTCACATTAAGATCATTGAGATATTATCCTCCAGAGAAAGTAAAAAAGGAAATTGAAGTTAACATTAAGAAAGGCGGATCAAAATCTGCATGGATTCACAGTGATGATATTTTCGTTTATGGTATGGACCCAAGAACTGCAAAAGGAATGGAGCCAAATCGAGAAGCATTAGAGGAGCTATTTACTGCAATCATGTCTACTGGTGTCGAACACACTAATCCAACTCACGGAACATTAGCTGGTGCAATTGCTGATGAAAAACTTCTTCCTAATTTGTCTAGAATAATGAAAGCTGGTCCAGATAATATGATTGGTGTACAAGCTGGACTTGAAACCGGAAGCCTTAGATTAATTGGTAAATATGCTGATAGAAAACTTGCACCATATGATCCGTCTGAATGGCACTGGGTTGTAAAAGAAGGTGTAAAAACAATGAATGAAAATTATTGGATTCCTGCATTCACACTAATCATGGGTCTTGATAACGATGAAACTCCTGAGGATTCATGGGACACTATTAGATTACTTAGTGAATTAGAACATGAACAACCTGAATCTATGTTTACTGCTACTGCTCTAACTTTTGTTCCAATTGGATTGTTGGAATCCTCTCAGTTCTTTAACATTGGACAAGAGATGACACCTGCACAATTGGGAGTTCTTTACAAAACATGGCAACATAATTTCAAATATGCCATTCAAAAATTCATGACCAAAACAGGTGCAAAAGGACCTCAGAGATATTTCTTTAACGCTATTGCAAGATCTCTTGGAGGTGTTCCACTAGGTGCAATGGAAAAATATGCACGTAGAAAGAGCCCTGAACACGAGCGAGTCATTGAAACGATCAAAGCAAAGTACTGGTAGTCACCCAAATACATAAATTCACTAATTCTTACCCTAAGTTATGGCAACACACGGTTCACTTACCAAAGCTGGTAAGGTTAGAGGTCAAACCCCTAAAGTGGAAGGAAGAAAAATCGTAGGTGATAGTTCCAGCGTTGCAAATAAGAGTAATTTCAAAAAACGATTTGCTTTAGGTAGATATCCTGGACAAAACAAACCTGGTCAAAGACGAAAACGACGTTAATTTTTCTTCTTAGTTTTTATAATTTTACGATCAATTTTAAAACCAATACTGTTATAAAGTACTGGTACCGTACTATACGGTATGGTTGAAGATTTAAGATTAGATAGTCTAGAGGGCGTAGGTCCTGTAACTACAAGAAAATTATCCGATGCAGGTGTCCACAACGTCATGGACCTCATCGTTAGAGGCCCTGTCGATATCGCAGAAATTACTGGTATGGAAAAGGACACTGCTGAAAAAATTGTCAATAAAGCCAGAAAACATTTAGTTGAAAATGGTTTACTTGCTAAAGATTTCATTAGTGCAAGTGAACTGTATAAAACTCGACAAAGTATTGGTAAAATTACAACTGGTACAAATTGTCTTGATACCTTATTTGACGGTGGTATTGAAACCAGAGCTTTAACAGAAGTTTATGGGGAATTTGGTTGTGGTAAAACACAATTTGCTCATACAATGTCTGTAATGGTTCAGAAAAGTAAAGAAGAAGGTGGACTTGAAGGTGGCGTTTTGTATATTGATACTGAAGGAACATTTAGACCTGAAAGAATTGTTCAAATTGCTCAAGCTCATGATATGGATCCTGAAAAAGTTCTAGATAATATCATCGTCGCACGTGCATACAACAGTGCGCATCAAGTTTTAATTCTTGAAGAAGCTGGTACTATAATTGAAGAAAATAACGTTAAGTTAATTGTTGCAGATTCTGCAGTTGGATTATTCCGTGCTGAATACCTCGGAAGGGGAACTCTATCTGTTAGACAACAAAAACTAAATCATTTTGTTCATTTGTTGGTTAGAATTGCAGAAACATATGATTGCGCTGCAATTGCAACCAATCAAGTTATGGCATCACCTGACGTCTTCTTTGGAGATCCTACTAGACCTATTGGTGGAAATGTGGTTGCACATACAAGTACTTACAGAATCTACTTTAAGAAATCTGGTAAAAAGCGAATTGCTAGAATGGTGGATAGTCCTCACCATCCTGAAGAAGAAGTAATCTTTGCTTTAGGTGAGGCAGGTATTATTGATCCTGAAGAATCAGATAAAAAACCAAAAAAGGCGGCAAAAAAAGCAGTTGCTAAAAAAACCAAAGAGCCTAAGGTTAAGGCTACAGTAGAGCCTGAAGTTGGGGCTACAGTAGAGCCTGAAGTTGGGGCTACAGTAGAGCCTGAAGTTGGGGCTACAGTAGAGCCTGAAGTTGGGGCTACAGTAGAGCCTGAAGTTGGGGCTACAGTAGAGCCTGAAGTTGAACCCATGGAAGATCATGGTGCAGATATCACATCTGATGACTTCTAGTCTATAGGGAATTTTTTTCTCTTATTTTTTTATTTTTTTTATTTATATTCACTAAATTCTAATATCAACTGACAATTTGATATTTTATTATGACTGATCTTTATCGTCTTCTTCCTGAGGAAATGGAGCAACTAGTAATTGATATGGGATATCCTAGATACCGTGCAGATCAAATTTTACTTCCTTTGTATTATAAATTTCCTAAAAATATTTCTGATATCAAACAACTCCCAAAAACTTTGATTGCTGAATTAATTGAATCTGGTTACACTATAGGCTCTGCAAAAGAAACTCATCGTATTGTAAGTGAGGATGGCGATACTACGAAATTATTACTTAATTTAACTAATGATGCATCTGTTGAAACTGTTTTGATGCAATATGATCCATCTAAAATTGGTGGCCATCCAAGATCAACAATTTGTGTTTCAACTCAAATTGGTTGTGCTATGGGATGTGTGTTTTGTGCAACTGGACAGATGGGTTTTGAAACAAATCTAAAAGCTGAACATATTGTATCTCAGGTGATTCATTTTGCAGAACTCTTGCAACAACGAGGCGAACATGTTACAAATTTGGTTTTTATGGGGATGGGTGAACCGATGGCAAATTACGACGAAATGATTAGATCTGTAAAAATTCTAACTCATTCTAGAGGATTTGGTTTGGGTCAACGTCACATAACTATCTCTACTATTGGAATTAAATCCGGAATTGAAAAATTGGCCGAAGAAAATTTACAGATTGGCCTTGCAATATCTTTACATGCTCCAAACAATCAATTGCGGAAAAAATTAGTTCCTACTGCAACTTCTAACTCTGTTGAAGAAATTATTGAATCTGGTTATAATTATTTTAAGAAAACTGGAAGACGTGTAACTTTTGAATATGCTTTAATGGACGGGGTTAATGATTCCCCTCAAATTGCAAATGATTTAGCTGAACTTTTACGTGGCAATGGCTCACATGTTAATCTAATTCCTATCAATCCAACAGCTGGTGATTTTAAACGACCTTCTAATAACCGGGTTCATGAATTTGAAAGAATTCTATCTTCTGCAGGTGTTAATTGCACCATAAGAATTGAAAAGGGTACTGAGATCTCAGCTGCATGTGGTCAGCTTCGAACTGATATTATTGGTTAGTTTTTAAAATTATGTTCTAAGTGTTAAAATAGGGCTTTTCAAGGTTTTACACTCATGGCAACTAAGAAGTCCCATGGTCGTTCACATGGTTTTAAACATAAATCAAGATCTATAATGACAAAAAAATCTCCTAGAGGAGTATCATTTTTGTTACGTGAGTATGTTGAAGGTCAAAATGCACTTGTAATCATTGATCCTCGACAACACAAGGGATTGCCACACAGAAGATACCACGGTAAAGTTGGCGTTATCACTAATGTTGGTAGACGTGCTGTTACACTTAGTGTGAAATTAGGCGACAAACCAAAAACCTTAATCACTAGATTAGATCACATAAAACCATTCGGTGTATGATTATGGAAGAAGTACAAAAAAAACAAGCAATTTCCCTTTCTGAAGTAAAAGAAATTTTAGGTAAAGTTGACGTTGAAGAAATGGATCAAATTCAACGTTGGACATATGATTATGTTTCAAAATTTTCATCTGTAGATGCTAAAGATGCAAAGACCATGAAAAAACAACTTATCAAAGATTGTGAATTAACAGAGGACGAAGCTGTTGAAATTGTTAATATCAGACCAACAAGTATGGCTGAATTACGTTCATTTACATTCGGTTGGAAAAAGTTAATTCTTGCTGAAACCCTGGAAAAAATACTCAAAATAATCCAGGAGCATTCCTAATTTTTCTGGAGCATTAATTTTTGCATCGAGCACAATCCTCTACTCGAAAGTATGAAGAATATGCATATGTTTTAGATTTTGATCCAAGAGGAAAATCTTCCACTATACGTGGAAAGAACGGTATTATTATCACTGCCCTCGGTGAGGACGGATTAACTATTTTAGAAGTTTTAGGCATTTCAAATTCTACTTTTGAAATTGGAGAAAAAATTTACATTGGCAAGACCGATAGAACTAAAATTCTATCTGTATTGGGTAAAATGGAATATGATGATATTTCGTCATCTGCTCAAAGTGAATTACCTACTATAATTGAAAACATTGTAACTGCTAATGAATCAAAATTTGTTGAATATCTTAACAATGCAAGACCGTTAACTCCGCGTATACATGCCCTTGAATTAATTCCTGGAATTGGAAAAACATACATGAAAATAATGTTGGAAGAAAGGGAAAAGAAAAAATTTGAAAGTTATGCTGACTTGAAAGATCGAGTTGGGTTCAAGGATCCTGTAAAACATATCTCTGAAAGAATTTTACATGAAATTTCTGGTGAGAGTAGAATGAATCTCTTCGTTAAAAGATGATAAAACGTAAATTATTGGGACAACATTTTCTTAACTCAAAATCTATTGCAGAATTTATTGTTGATGAATCCCATATTTCTAACACTGATGTTGTTTTTGAAATTGGAACTGGACTTGGTATACTGACGCCATTATTGTGCAAAAAAGCTCAGAAAGTTATCTCAATTGATGCTGATGAACGTCTAATTAGAAAGGCTAAATCTAAATTCTCTACACTTCATAATCTTATGCTGGAGTCCGGTGATGGTTTTAAGAAAAAATATTCTTTTACAATTTTTGTCTCCAACCTTCCTTATTCTAGAAGTAAAGATGCTATTGAGTGGTTGGCACAGAACTCTTTTTCTCATGGGGTGATCATGGTCCAAAAAGAATTCGCAGAAAAACTTCTTGCACAGTCAAAAAATAGACGGGCAATTAGCATAATTGCAACTTATGCTTTTGATATTACAAAAATATCCGATGTTGGAAAGAATAATTTCTCACCTCCTCCAAAAATTGACTCTGTAATTTTAAAAATTTCTAAAAAAATCGATATGGATCAAAAATTAATTTCTACCATTAATGATATCTTTTCTTATAGGCGAAAAACTGTTAAAAATATTTTAAAACAATTCAATAAACAAAGTTCTATAGAGAAACGTGTTGACGAACTTTCAGGAGATGAGATAATTGATCTTGGAAAACAAATTCTTGCAAAATGATGAGTATCCTCCATCTGAGGATACTTTTTTTATTGCAAATAACATTGAAAATGAAAAAGGAGATTGTGCTCTAGATATTGGAAGTGGTTCTGGATATCTTACAAAACTGCTTTGCAAAAATTTTTCTTTTGTTGTTGGAACTGATATTAATTATCATGTATTACAACACCAAAGCTCTTACAAAACAAATAATTTGATTTGTTGCAATGGTTCAGATGCATTAAAAATAACATTTGATTTCATTGTTTGTAACTTACCTTATCTTGCAACTGATGAAATTTTAGATGTTTCAACTGATGGGGGTATTGAGGGATTTGAAATACCTAAAAAGATATTTGATTCAGCTTTGAAAAATCTTAAAAACACTGGAAAATTCATTTTTGTGACTTCTTCTTTGTCCAACTATCAAAAACTCATAGATTACGCTGAAAAATTAGGTATGAAAACTACTATTATTGCAAAGAAAAAACTATTTTTTGAAGAATTAATTCTTGTAGAGGCAAAAAATTAAGAATTTTTATCAAGTAGAATCATTTAATTTCCCATATTTTCAGGAATATGATATGCCGGGGTAGCTCAGCCTGGTTAGAGTGCCAGTTCAATTGGTAATCTCTAACGGTTCTCCAACTAAGGCAATACTCATAATCTGGAGGTCGCGAGTTCGAAACTCGCCCCCGGCACACAGATTATTCTTAAAAATTTACAAGCACCCGCTTAGACTAGAGAGACTCATCAGCACCGCAATGGATGCAGCAGGTTTTATCTAAAATAGAAAAATATGCAAAACTGTGGATAAACCCTTTCTTACAATTCATAAAATTGTGATGAATCCATTGATGATGAAGTATCCTATCGAAATTAGTATCGATCTAGATGTAATTTTCTTGCGTTAGATGAACAAATATGATTAAAACAAAATAGCAGCATTCTAAATGAAATAATATTTGAAAAGTCTAAGAATAGTATTCCTTGAATCCCTTGTCTGTTGGCAGCAATTCTGTTTTCATACCCATTAGTCCTGGTTTTTGTTGAGTTTTCATTAAACCATTTGTTTCCAAATCTTCTAAAATGGAATTCAGTTCTTCATTCGTTAAGCCTGTATTTTTTTGAACGTTTTCAAATAATTTTACTCCTCTATGCAATTCACCTAAAACAAGCATGTTTTTGGTTTGAGGCTTGGAAGACTTTGGAATTTCTTGGGCTTCGGTTGGAGTTGATTGAAATTGTTTATCCGATTGCTCTTCATACCTGTTAAAATCTGATTCAAATTGCCTTTGAGGCATTTCCTGAGATTGAAATCCGCCAAGTTTGAATTTTTTCAAAACACGGGGCAAAATACGAGCTAACGGAACCATTAAGAAAATAATAAGATAAATCCATGAAAAGTCAGCTTCCATGATAGTACATGTAAGAAACAGGATAAATCTGTTGAGGCGATGCTTTTAGAATGAAAAAGAAAATTATGATGGGTATAATAATAGCAAAAATTTAGTATATCAGATGTCAAAATATCAATCATCCTCACCTAACGTAAACCTGGGCGGAGCTAAAATAATTCTTGCAGCGATACTTGTTCTAATCATAATTGGAGTTGTAGCTTCAGCATCAGTAAAAATAGTAGAATCCGGTAATAGAGGAGTACTCACACATTGGAGTGCAGTAGATTTAGCATCACCACCACTTAACGAAGGTATTCACTTTGTTGTTCCATTTCAAGATGAAGTAGTTCAAGTTGAAGTTCGTACTCTAAAGTACGATAAAGAAACTAGAAGTGCATCAAAAGATCTTCAAACTGTGGAGACCACAGTAACTGTAAACTATCAGGCAGATGGAACAAAAGTTAACTATCTTTACAAAGAAATTGGTTTAGATTATGAAAATAGGGTTATTGGACCTGCAGTTGAAGAAACAGTAAAACAAGTTACTGCAAATTATAATGCTGAAGAACTAATTACTAAAAGACCACTAGTTAAGGGAGATATTGAAAATGCAATCAGAGACAGATTAAATCAATTCTATGTCAACACAGAAGTAATTTCAATTACAGATTTCGAATTTTCACCATTATTTGCTCAAGCAATTGAATCCAAAGTAGAAGCAGAACAAAAAGCCCAAAAAGCAGAAAATGATCTTATCAGAATAGAAGTTGAAGCAAGACAACTAGAAGCTCAAGCAGTAGGTTTAGCAGCAGCAAATATTGCAGAGGCACAAGGTGAGGCTGAAGCAATTTCAATTATCAACAATGCATTATCGCAAAATCCATATTATCTAGAATGGCTAAAGACACAAGCATGGGACGGTAAACTTCCACTAGTAGTAGGTGAAGGCGGAACTCCATTCATTTCGATTCCAACTAATCCATAAGACAACAAGTAAGAATCACTGGTCTCTAGTTTCATCATAAAATAACTAAGTAGTGACTGTTGTTCTCTAGTTTTATAATAAAATAGAATGTAGGGATTATTTTTCTTTATTTTTTTCATTGTCTCTGATTGCATCATACATTGCTAGAAATTGTTCTGGTTCATTTTTTGTATAATTTTTTTCAAGTTTCTGAATTTCTTGAGGCGATAATGACTCCCCCTTACTTTCATGATATTCTTGAATTATTTGAGAAGGAGTCTTATCAATATTGTATTTTTTAAGCGTTTGAATTATTGATCGTTTAGATAATAAATTTTGCAAAAGTAATTTGTACACTAGATAAGAAGAGAGTGCAATTACAGTAACTATCAAAATGGGTATTATGATGATAGGTGCCATACATTACTAGGAAATAATTGTATATTTCATTGTTATTCTTTTTCTAGTGGCAGAACGTCTTCTTTGAAAAAATCAAGTTAATGTTAAATGTAGTATTTTGATATTTTAAATAAATTGGGAGAATTTCAAGAATTTACAGAGGCATTATTTGCACAATTATCCGTTGAAATTGATGAAGAGAAAGAAATTATAAAATTAGCAAGTAGGGCAAATGACGACATAGGTCAAAAAGCGGAATTTGATAAATTAGAAGACATTGCTGCAGATATTTTTTCAAACTACAAAGAAAAAGTAGAGGAATTTCTAGGAATAAAAATCCCCAAAAATATCGAATTAAAATTTCCAGAACTAACAGATTTAAAAATATTGAAGGGAAAAAAAGTATTTGCAGACAAACAATCTAAAGAATTTGTAACCGACCTATTCGGTGCAGTTGCAAAAGAAAATAAAACAAGGATTGCAGAATTAATGCAAGAAGACACTGCAAAATATTTGGTGTATTCCACATATGCAATTCAATACATTTCTAAAATTACGACAACATATGGGGACTATCTGGACTCAATAATTTATTTGAATAAATTTATTCTGTCCCGGTACCCAAAAATAATTTTACATAAACAAGGTGAGCCATATGAATCAAAATTTGATAGTGTAAACTCTGGATACATAGGAGCAGTAAAAATGACCGTTATTGAGGAATTAATTCATGCCATACAGGAAAATTTACAACAAGTAAATAAAAATGCGGCAATGGAAGTAAATAAAATAAATGAAGAACTAGCAAGCATAATCCTATCCTTAGACACTGAAACAATAAACAAACTTTCAGAGTATTGCCAATTACAATCTGTTCCAGATGATTTTCCATTTGCAAAAAAAGCAAATCTGTTTTTCTTTTTGAATCCAGATCATTTCTTAATTGAACAGATAGGACCCGATGTGATGACATTCACTCACGTGGAAATAGATCCAAAAATAGGAGAATCAATTCCACAACTTTTAGATATTTATAAAAAATGGCTAGTTCCAATACAGCAACACCATGCAGCATTTACAGCAATGGAGGGAATGGCAGCTTTTGCAATTGAAAATATCTTAAAGGACGATAAGGATTTTCAAAACTATCTTACCACGTTTATGGGGACTGATTTTTCAGCATACCAAGTACGAAAAAGTATGGGCAAAGACTTCACCAAGACGGTGTATGAAAAATTAGGCACAACCACATTCAAAAAAATGATTGAAATTCCTCCAAACACAAAAGAATTGAAAGATCCTCAATTATACCTAAAAAAACTGAGTTAGTAATATTGAGTGAAAAATTTGATCCACTAGTTGCAGAATGGATATCCTTTGTAAAAAATCCAAATTTTAACTTGATTGAAAAATGTTTGAAATTTTCACAATTAATAGAGTATCCTGATTTGCATGTTGAAGAATATATTAAAAAAATTAATTGGATTGGAACGTCATTAAAAGAATCCCTTAACGGTGTAAAAAATCCAACATACCTAATATCCATGTTAAACGAGCATCTCTTTGAGAATTTGGGCTATAGTGGGGATGACGATGATTACTATAATCCAAAAAATAATTTTCTAAACGAAGTAATTGACAGGAAATTGGGCATTCCAATCACAATATCCATTCTCTATGTTGAAATTGCAAAATTAATTGGACTGGATCTTAAAATTGTAGGATTTCCAAGTCACATAGTAGTAAAATACAATGAAGAGATGATTTTAGATCCATATTATGATGGGCGTTTATTGGACATAGACGATCTTCAAGAAATTTTAAATGCAAATTTTAAAGGAGAGTTGGAATTTAAACCAGAGTTTTTAGATGAAGTAACATCAGAACAATTGCTTATCAGAATGGTTCGTAATTTAAAAAATTCATACATACAATCATTTGTGTATGACAAGGCATTGCGCTGTGTAAATATGGCATTAGCAATTGAACCTGAAGCTCCCGAGGACATCAGAGATAAAGGGATTTTAGAACAGAGATTACTAAATTCTGAAAAAGCATTAGAGTATTTGAATAAGTATTTAGAAATAAATCCTAATGCCGATGATGTGGATTTTATTTTAGAATTGATTAGAAGTATAAAGACAAAAAATTAATCAAAGTATAGAATCGATATCTTTTCCTTCTTTGATCAGAGATATTTCATGACGAGCAATTTTATTTTTAAATGCCCCTTTGATAATGTCTAATTCACTACGAAGTAATGCAATTTCATCTTCAAGTTTTGCAACTCGTTCATAGATAGTTTCAGCTTCTGAACTCATAATTACTTATGAATAAAAAATTCTCTTAAAAAGTTATTGGTGAATCGTTTGATTATTGCAAAAATTGTAGGTTATAATTCAAATTCTTGACGACATTTTTCACATTTGGCTCTTTCTTCCCCAGGTGAGCCTAAAAGGAATATTTTTCCAATTGTATGACATAGAGGACATAATCCAGTAGTGGCATTTTTTGGACCTGTACGAATAATTTTTTGACTTTTTCTGCGTCCCATAAAAAATCACACTAAACCGGTCTATTAAGTTTTAATGGCGCGAGGAGAGGGATTCGAACCCACGAGTTCTTGCGAACATGAAATTAGCAATCTCACGCCCTACCAGGCTAGGCGACCCTCGCACAATAAGGATTGGGGGTATCTGTAAATAAATTGATTCGTTTCTCTAACTGACTGTGAATTCATTATTTTGGGAATATGTAGAATTAATTAGAAGTGTATGTAAATACTGCAATAGTGAGTAAAAAATCAGTAGTAATGAAAGGGGATGGTATTGGTCCTGAGGTTGTAGATTCCATGTTAAGGGTTCTAAAGGAATGCAACTTTCAATCAGAATTAATTTTAGCAGAAGTAGGATCCGAACAGTGGGACAAAAATGGAAGAAAAGATGCGTCATATATTCCAGAATCCACTATGAATGCATTAGAACAGGCAGATTGCTGTTTCAAAGGTCCAACCACCACAATTCCTGTTCCGGGAGCACCACGAAGTGTTGCAGTTACATTAAGACAGAAATTTGATCTTTATGCAAATATTAGACCAACTAAAACTTATGATAGATTAACACCAAACAGAAAATTAGATTGTGTCTGTTTTAGAGAAGCAACTGAAGGACTCTATACCGGCGTAGAAACAAAAATTACAGATGATGCGGCAATAGCGATTAGAAAAATAACTCGACCCGGAAGTAGGAGATTGGTTGATTCTGCGGTAGATTGGGCAAATAAATTTGAAATGAAAAAAATGGTTGCAATTACAAAAAGAAATATTTTAAAACAAACAGATGGAATATTTTGGGAAGAGACACAAAAAGCAGTTGAAGGAACTGGAATAGAGTTATCAGAAATTTACATAGATAACATGGCACAGCAAATGGTAATTGCAACGGAACAGTTTAACGGTTCAGTGTTAGTTAGTACCAATTTATTCATGGATATTATTTCAGAACTTGCATCAGCTTTAGTAGGTTCAATTGGATTAATTTACTCTGCAAATATTGGAAAGGATTATGCAATGTTTGAGGCAGCACATGGAAGTGCTCCGCAATTTACAGGTCAAAATAAAGTTAACCCCACAGCAACTGTGTTATCAGGAGCTTGGATGGCAGATTATATGGGAGAGAGAGACGTGAGGGATGCAATTTTTGGTGCAACTGAACAAGTGATTAATGAAGGAAAAGTAGTAACATGGGACATTGGCGGTAATGCAACAACTACGCAAATGACCGATGCGATTATTGAATATGCAAAAGATAGGTTAAAAAAATAATTAATTTTTTAAATTCTAGATAGGTTTCTGTGTTTTTAATTAATCTGGATATTTTATTTTAGATTTTTCCATTCTACTTCCTCATTTTTTACCCAGAGGAATTTCTTTTGTAATGCCGCTGTGTATAATTTCTCCCATTCAGCTCCCACTTCCTCAGTCCATGCTTTGAAAACACGTGGATCTATGTAGTTTCTAAGAGAAGTTCCGATGGCATAATCTTTGGTTTTTTCTGATAAATCTAATTGAAGTTCTAATTTCTCTAATCTTTCTTTGTGTTTTGATTTTTGTTTCTTAATTTGTTGATTTAATGTCTTGATTCTCTTTGTTTTACTTTTCTTTTGAGTATCTGTTTTCGGTTCAGTTGACTCGACTTTTTTCAGATTTTCTTGAGTTTTTTTCCATGCCTGTTCTTTTTCTAATTTTTTAAGAGTATCTCGTTTCTTTTGTAATGTCAGTTCGTATGTTTTAGGTATAGTTCTTTTATGGTTGCACATCATTGCAGCTTCCAAGTTTGCTAATTTGGCATGGTATAGTTTTTCATTTGCTGTTTTCCCCTTTATGTTATCATGCTCTACCAGGTATTTTCTTACAACTGCTGTTGCCAGATACGTTCTAAACACTTTGGCAGTTAATCCTTTTACAATTCCTGAATAGTATTGATTAACGTGTCTTGATGTAATGTCTTCAAAAATTTCATCTTTTGGTTTTTTCTTTTCAATTATTTTTTTAATATTTTCGTGGAATTGCTTATCGTGACCTTCAGCTACTACTGTTTCTTGCCATCTGACACTATCTTTACCTAGAAAATCAAATTCAATTGTTTTTGCTGTAATTTTGATGTGCTCTTTTCTAAGAGTTGTGGCACCCACAGTATCTGCCTCGTCTGGGTCTTTTTCATCCCCTACTCTCATAGCAGTTCTATAGATCAAATAACATGCAGTGGATATTCTGTTAATTTTAGGATCTTTGCTTTTCATGTCTTTTACTATTCTATCTTTAATTTTTTCAATTTCGTTTCCTAGTTTGACTGCTTTTTCATATTTTTCTTTATCTCTATCTTGTTTTAGTCCTGAAGTGTCTGCAAGCCACACGTATTTTCTTTTTTCTGTAAGGACATCCATCCAACTGGCTAACCACATGGAATCATTATCATGAACAATTTTACCCCAATCTCCTTCTGGTATTTTTGCATCTTTTCCAAGGTTCAATGTTACATCTTTTGCTGTAACTCTAGGTTTCCATTTCCCTCTTAGTGGATGTTCTCCTCTACCTATGAATATTCCTGGAGGTTCTGCCATGTAATTTCCAACTTCGACATCTTTTCCATCCATAACTGCAATGCCGTATTTTATTTTTAATTTCTCTCGTAGTTCTTTTCTTTTTACAGATAATGCTTTTCTATCTTCCTTTGTCATCATTTCTTTGAGGTCTTTTTCTTTATCTACGATTTTGTAGGCGTTTGAAAAATCAATATCTTCGTATAGTGTTTTTTTAAATTTTGAATCTAATGTTTTGGCAAAATCTTTTGTAAAATTCTTTTGAAAAACCTTGTCTTGCGCATATGGTGTATCTTTTTTCTTTGCCCACTGATAGATCATCTCTTCTTGATTGATATCAAGATTTATGGTGTCTCCTTTGACTTTTATCGTAATTCCCTGTTTCTCATATTTTGGAGGGAACAGGATTCCATTATGTTGTAATTTTTTCCATTTCATTTTATCATTGTGGACTTTGACAAAAACTCTGTTCCATCTGTATATAATTTAACGCACAGTACCTTTTAGCCTGGAAATAGCTCTTTACTCATATATTTTTCAAATTCTATATCTGTTTTAGACTGTTTTGCTTCAATAAACATGGCTGCATCTGTTCCTACAATATATCGTGGTAGAATTTCATCACTGTGTATTGCTTTCATGATTACATCTGCAACTTGTGATGGGGCTGTTCCCATTTCTGCCATCATTTTAAGACCTACTAAAATATGATCAGTTAATTCTTTGTATTTTGGATCTGTTTTTGATTCTGGAACTTTCATAGCATTGAAAAAGTTTGTTTTAATTACACCTGGCTCTATTAACATGACTTTAATTCCAAATTGACCTAGTTCGTATCTTAGACACTCACTAAATCCTTCTAATGCAAATTTTGCGCTAATGTAAGCTGACGATCCTGGCAATCCTATTTTTCCGACAACTGAACTCATGTTGACTATGATTCCTGATTTTTGTTTTCTCATAATTGGAGATACCTCTTGAATTATTCTTACGATGCTGAAAAAATTTGTCTCAAACTGTTTTCTAAAATCATTTAATGATATGTCTTCAGTACATCCAAATTGACCGTACCCTGCATTGTTCACCAAAATATCTAATCTTCCATGTTCTGTAGATATTTTTTTAATTACTGAAATTATTGATTCTTCTTTATCTACGTCTAATTCTATAATTTTTATTTTAAGATTTTCTTTTTTTGCCGCATACTCTAATTCTGCCCCCTTACTTACATCCCTCATACTTGCAAATGTTTCGTAGCCATCTCTTGCTAGTGCTAACACTGTTTCTAATCCGATTCCTGATGAACTACCTGTTACAAGAGCAACTTTTTCCACAATTATCTTATTTTTTTCTTATATTTATCCCATTTTGATTTTTCTATACTAACAGTATAATCCACACACGATTACTATCATGTGCTGTTTTCATGTTTTAGATTAGGATTTGAGGTATTTTAGATTTGATCAAGACTATTTTTTTTAGAATCGTTTCCTAATTCCAATTACAACCCTGGTTATTTCCATCAAACCCATTCCGTTTTCTAAGAATGACTAGTATTTAGGAAATTATTTCTGATTTTTGTGCCTAATTTTCAAGAATTATTCATCGAGAAAAATAATTTTCAATAATTCGTCGCAAGAAATATGATGCATCCTAGTCTTGTTCTGAGATAACATTTAGAGTCATACTAGTTTTGATGTGACGTAATGATCTAATGGTCTTTGTAATCACTTTTTCTAAAGAAGCATAATCATCTGATTCAATTTTGCATAAAACATCATAGAATCCAAACACCACATCTGCTTCCCTTACTTCTGGAATGTGACTTAAACTTCGCAAGACGTCGTATTCTTCTCCCTTGTCTGTATGAAGCACGACATATGCTTGAGATGAATTTTTTGCAGGATTTTTATTGATTATTTTTTCTACTGATGGAAACAAGTCCTCGCATTCTGAACGAGTTAAAGTCATTGTGGAATGTATTTCAGACATTTGTCGAATTACATGAGTTACTATTTTTTGAATTTCTTTCTCATCATCCGATTCAACTTTGGCAAATATGTCATAAAGACCAAAAGTACCATGAGATTCTGTAACCCCGTTAATTGAATTTAGTTTTGATATGATATTTTTTTCAGTACCCAAATCACAATTCATTAAGACGTATGCTTTTGCCAATACTTACTCTTGCCCTTCAATTCCCATTAGTGTTAATGTCGAACGAATCTTTTCAATTTTTCTAATCTTCCATGTAATTGTCTCACGTACTTTTTCAACTAATTCGGCTTCTACTTTAGCTAAAATATCATAAGCACCAAAAGTGCCATGAACTTCTACAACTGCCTCCATTGATTTCATTTCTGAAATTACTTTTTCTTCTGAACCAAGATCACAATTGATTAACACATACGCTGTAGTCATTTTTGTAATGCTCCGATTTTCACATCTTAATTATGTAGTTAACATATTTAAATAATAATCTAATTTTACTTAAAAATTAAATCATAAAACATTATTAAGTTAAATAATTTTTAACTAAAATGATTATTTTATTAATATGTGGAATCCTACTGAGAAAAATCAAAGCCAACTATTTTGCATCCTTTACGTAGCATAGCAGGTAGGCTTACACCAGTAACACGATGGGATGTTATTTTGACAATTGAATATTGTGTTGGCTTCAAATTACTATGCGTTAACATCATATAAAAAAATTAACAATATTTACAAAATTAAAACAACAAGAAAGAACTGGAAAACATGGAGAACGTAAACGCATCCTAACATGAATTGTTTTCCTTACTCACCACTCTACGACGCAGACATGGTGGTTTCTTGTTAATACTAATTACATTCATATGATATTTAATGATGATCAGAAATCTTTAAAAAAAGAATTTTTTTTAACATGTTGAATTTCTAGATAATTATCACAAAATTGATTTGTGTATTCTTTGGTCGAATATCTAATCTTGTAAGAAATGTTTCAGTAGTCTTTTTCTTTGTGATGATACTCCTAGTATTAGCTCTGCTGAATTGCTTAAGACTTCGGAGTTTTTGAGCTGTTTTAGCTTATCATGTTCACATTGACCTATACTAATGGTTTGTCTCCTTCTACGGGATCAATTAATTCTGTTTTCTCTCCGTTGTTGATCCTTTCTAAAATTTCCAGTGCTGAATATTTATGTAGAAATTCATTATTATTTCCACATCTGTATGAAAATGTACATCGTGGACATCCTGCTTCATTTTTACAAGGACATTCTTTTACAATGTGCATACTTCTTTCAAGTACTTTTTCAAATCTGTCATACAATGCTTTACTTGCACCGCTACCTCCGATGGCTCCATCATATATGAAAATTAAACCTGAAGTCCCTAACGATATTCCTCCTAAATCTTGAGATACTCCGCCTGTGATCATGTTGCTACCCTCAATTACGATGTGTTCTGTAGCATGATATCCGCTTGCTTCTGTGTACTCCTCATCTTCCGATTCATTCATAATTTTTAGTGGCCTTGGAGCATGAAATACAATTCCTTTTGTAATGAAATCATATTCTAGAGGTTTATCTAACATCACTTTTTGACCTTGTGTCACTTCTTGCCCTAATTCTATATTCACATAGCCATAGACTTTTTTCTCAATATGTAATTTACAAAATGCTATTTCAATTCCACCCGCATTTCTTTTTTCAAATACTGTTTCAATTGTTGGCCATTCTTCTGTTAATGATTTTGTATAGTACGGGTAGTCTTTTGGAATTCTTTCAATTTTGGCATAATTTTTTTCAGGATAATTCAATTCTTTTACTTTGTAACGTGAACCTGCTAGAAAATAAATTGCATCTTTGTGCAGTTCTTCTAATGCTATTGGCAATGTTCTATCCCCTACTTTTTTTCCATTTAGAAAAATATCTATTGATTTACCAATACCTCTTATGCTGTAATCATTTAAAATTAAATTAATTTTTTCAAAATTTGGAATAATTCTATTATTTGATTCTATGACATTCTCTTTAATGATATGATGTTCAATTACCTCTTGATGTTCTTTTAATTCATGTTTTGAAATTGGCTTATCACATGCCATTGCTAAAATTTGAAATTCTTCTACAAATGGATTATTTGGATCAATGTATGTTTTTTCAACATCTTCAAAATAATCATCAGAATGATTTTTGTAATATTGGGAAATAGGATCATTTCCTAACACCAAAAATGCATATCCTCTTTGACCTTTTCTTGCAGCTCTTCCTATTCTTTGAGTTAGTCTGTTAACTGGTATTGTAGATGATATGACACAATCTACATTTCCCACATCTATGCCTAATTCAAGCGTAGGAGTGCATGAAATTGCTTGTAGTTTATCCTCCTTGAATTGTTTTTCTACTGACATTCTATAATTTGCCATTAGTCCTGCTCGATGTACTTTGATGTTAATTTTTTGTTTTTTTGCTTGCATTGCTAAAAGTTCTGCATTCAAATGTGAATTGCTAAAAATCATTGTTTTATGATTTTTATCTGTTAATTTTTTTGTTAATTCTACCATTAGTTTTCTTTGTGTTCTAAGTGATGGAAACAGCATGACAAAATCTGTTTCCCCTTTTTTACCTGATCCTTTGATAATTTGCATTTTCTCTCCAAATAATTGCTCACAAAATGCTTTGGCGTCTTCAAGTGTTGCTGACGCGGCAATAAATTGTAATTTACTATTACAAATACGTTTTAGTCTTTTTATTATGTAGTGAACATTTGAACCAAAAATTCCTGAATAAACGTGTGCTTCATCTACTACTAAAATTTTTGCTGAATTTAATAAAGATGAAAATTTTGTTTGATGCCATAAGTGATAATGTAAAACATCAAAATTAGTAACTAAAATTTCTGGTGGGACATCGTTGATTTCTCTCCTCTCTTCTATTTTGGTATCTCCATCAAAAACTTTAACATTAATTTTAATTTTATCTGCAAATTTCTTAATTTTTGGGAATTGATCTCTGGCTAATGCTTTTGTTGGATATACGAAGATTGCAAATACTTTTCCTTGATGGGATTCTTTTTTTATTTTTTCAATTACTGGGATTAAAAATGCCTCTGTTTTTCCTGATGCTGTTGGTGCTTCAATTACAATATTTTCTCCAAATACTATTTCTTGAATTGCATCCTCTTGAAATTTATAAAACTGATTTATTTTTAATTCCTTAAGATAATCTGAGATATTTTCATTTAATCCTAATTCTTCAACTTTACATCCCATTTTAGGCTCAGAATTCTTCAAAATTTTATAATCTGAAATAAAATCTTTTTTTGAAAATAAAATTTTCTCAATAAATTTTTCTGGACTAGTTTTTCCAATCATTTCTTTAATTTCTTTTTCTGATCTGATGATCCCTTCGTCTGTCAATCCTTCAGTGAGCCCTTTTTCAGTAACTAATCCTTTATCAAATCTTTCTAGAAATTCTAGAAATACTTCGTCTGGATTTTTTGAAAATTCTAGTATGTCTTCAATACCGCATTTACTGCAAGACACATGCATTTTTTTGTTGAATGTTTTTTGAATTTCAATTTTTGATTTACATTTTGGACATGAAAATTTCAAGATCTAATAAATAAGAAATATCATGTGATTTATTGTTTAATTTTTTTATAACCAATGAGATTATTAACCTAGAAACAATCTTCAATTTAAAAATGAAAAAAATAGAAATTAATCATATTTACAATCAAAATTGTATTGATGGGATGAAATTGATTCCTAAAAATAAAATTGACCTTGTAATTACTGATCCTCCATTTGCTATTAATTTTAAAGCAAAAAAAGCCAATTACAATCGAACTACTTCCAATGTGTTATCTGGTTATAATGAAATCAAGCCTGAGGATTACTATGATTTCACATTCTCTTGGATGAGTGAAGCGTTTAGAATTTTAAAGGATTCTGGCAGCATGTATGTTTTTTCAGGCTGGAATAATCTTAAGGACATATTATCTGCTTTGGATGATGTTGGATTTACAACTATCAATCACATTATTTGGAAATATCAATTTGGAGTTGTGACAAAAAAGAAATTTGTTACTTCCCATTATCATTGTCTTTATGTTTGCAAAGATGATAAGCAACGAAAATTTTTTCCTTTTTCTAGATTTAAAAAAGAGGATAAATCTGAGAATGGTCGTAGTCTTCATTATCGTGATAAGGAGGATGTTTGGGATATTAAAAGAGAATATTGGACTGGAGATGAAAAAACTCCTACTAAACTTCCCTCAGAAATAATTAAAAAATTATTGGAGTACTCTAGTGAAAAAAAAGATATTGTGTTTGATCCTTTTCTTGGTTCGGGACAAACTGCTGTTGTTAGTAAATCTCTTAATCGTCGTTTTATCGGATTTGAAATTGTTCCTGATTATTACAAATTTGCTAAAAAGAGATTGGATAAAGACATGTATCGAATTAAAAAAACAAAGTAATTCTTATTTTGTTTTACTAACGTCTGCTGTTTTTTGAGTGGTGTCTGCTGTTTTTTGAGTGGTGTCTGCTGTTTTTTGAGTGGTGTCTGCTGTTTTTTGTCCCATCTTTAAAGAAATTTCT
>Ga0209661_1000388_pt1 | contig 24346 bp, 28 predicted proteins | sample SaaInlV_120m_DNA_2_FD_184660 | JGI IMG/M metagenome (GOLD analysis project Ga0209661, IMG submission 184660) | Marine microbial communities from expanding oxygen minimum zones in the Saanich Inlet - SI072_LV_120m_DNA (SPAdes) (version 2) | ecosystem: Environmental > Aquatic > Marine > Intertidal... | reverse complement strand
CTCGGGATGGTTTTCACCGTGGGCACCCACGACTCTTGTCATTAAGTCGGTCAAACGAGGCAGTGTTTTTTTTACGTAAACATGATGAGTTGATTCAAGATGATCTACTATTTCCGTTAAGGTAGCTTTGGTCCAGTCCTTATAGTCGTTCGATTTCTTTTCTGTGTAAGTGGTACAGAGTTTTTCTAAAAGAAGTTTTGGGTCTAACTCTTTTTCAGCACAAACTTTGGCCAGAGAATTTTGACCTCCACAACAAAAGTCGATTCCTAGGTTTTGTAGAATGGGTATGGAATTTGGAAACTTATTCACTATCTGGTTTACAGGTGAATCGATATTTAATTCAGAGGAAATCATATTTATCTCCATGTTTTTTACTCTAAAGAGAGTAAACACCTATTTTTATTCTTTGTATCTGCTGAAGCGAAACAGAGTCCGATATAAAAAAAACTGCGCTATGCGATCAAGTACATCACGTATAAGCAAAGAGAAAGGAATGTGACCCATGTTAGAAGAAGGCAAAAGGTTCTCATTGTAATTAACTCACCAAATTAAGTAATACCCATAACTTTGCTGTGCACTAGAGAAAAAAGGAACAGTTGTACCGTTTCTTGTATCTTTTTAACCTCTAGTACGGAGATGGTAAGTTGTTGGGATTTATTCCTTTTTACTGCATTTCTTGGCATTTAGTGACACAACACGCAACGACGGTTGAAGTTTTTGCAAGGGGAAATGGAATAGTTATGGCCCAAGATGTTAATTCTGCATTGATGTTAAAACTTCCAGTTGAATTTAAGTCTGTAGGAATTAGTGTACACAAGGCATTTGACGACTTGGCTGAAAATATCGACGGGAAAGATGTCAAGATTATCTTAAGGGAGATTGATTCAATTATGGGCTCATGTATCGGATGCCATTTGACATATAAATTAGAAATAGAAAGATAGCGGGTATTTTTGAAGTTTTTTTTCACACGGAACTTGCGATAAATTTTAACCAAAAAAATCACCCCACCCACTACCACCTTCGATAATGAAGATTATTTAATTTTATATTAATTGAAAATTAATTACTCGTTAATCGCTTATTCATCTTCCTAAACTATCCTCAAGAGTGTGGCTAATAACCCTATCCCGCAGGAGGTTTTATGAAAGGTGTCTGGTGGGAAAAAGATGATAAGAAAAGATACGAAGGAAAACTATTTGGTTTGACGGAAAACTTTGTAGATGAAAATACATTAATTGCTAGTCTGCCACCAAAAGGTAGATTTAAAGTTAATATCTGGCAAGGTGCTGTACTGATAGGCGAACCAGATAAGGAAATAGTTGTTGATAAATAGTTGGTCTATTACTTAACAGGGCATTCTTATGAGAACCGCTGAGATATACCACAAAATTGATGAACTTAAATATAGTCACAGCCTCAGGTCACCAAAAATTCTGACCGTTCACAAAGTTCTCTTTGAAGATGAGTTGGGAGACAGCATCCACAAAAGAAAAAACGCAATAAAAAGAGAAGAAAAAAAGCCCCACGACCCTACAACGGAGTTATGGAAAGACAGGCCTTCCCGTTTCGACCATTTAATGTTGCTTCGGGAAATAAACAGCAAGATCAGGACTTATGTTTAGGAGCTTTGAAGATGTCTACTCAAAACCTCCAAATACTTGCTTTAGTTCTATCGGACGCAATTATTTGGACCTGGTAGGGAGTCCTTCGCTCAAAGCCCAATTGAAAGACTTTGGTTCACTGGTCGGGATTCAGTAAACCCAATAGGCTAAGAGTATAAAGACATTGTCTCCTCATCAATTAGGATTGCAGTCGATGGCCTTACTTTTTTCATAGAAGGAAGTTTGGTGACTGTATGTCAATCAAGATTTCTAGAGAAAGGAGGATGTCTATAAGATTGACAAAAATAAAGGGTAGTGTAAATATAACCTTGTTCTTATCATTCACCAAGGGAAGTCATTATGGTAGCTGAGAATCCGCCTAACATCTAATTCACATAAGACAAAATCAAAATTAATTCCGATATAAATTGGAATATGCCTGTTCTTGACCGAATGACTTAAAAGACGGGCCAACAAAAGAGAATAAAAGCCCCACAACCCTGCAACGGGGTTGATGGGGCTTTTTGATTGAAGGCGGGTGTTGAAATTTGTAATCGGTCATAGACACCTATATAACTCCCCCCGTTCCATCGCCTTACTTCTTCTCTTTCAAATTCGCCTCCATCTCCATCAAGGCATCCAGCAACGTAAACTGGGTAGACACCTTAGCCTCTACCTCTCTTGGCATCAACCTTGCCACTATCCGATAAAACTCTGTCTGGTAACGCAAAGTTCAGGTGGTTTCTTCTAACGCTTATCCCATGTTTTAAAAAGAGGAATAGATAGGCTGAATGCTAGCGTAAGAATAAAGGCTCACTCAAAAATAAATACGACAGGTTCTGGAAAACCAAGATCAAAATTCATAACTACGCGCCCGGCTAGCCAGAGTATGCCCAGCCCTAGCAAATGAAATCCCCGTACAAGGGGGTACTATCTGTCCAGTTCGCACAGCCGTAAGCAAAAATCCCGCAACAATTGCCATGGTATAACCATAGATCATCTCATGTGCATGCCACGATACAGGGTAAACCATGAATAAAGATGGTGTGACTAACCCGGCATAAAATTCACCCCATGTCAGCAAACTGAAAATGCTATATAGCGCGCCTAAAAGAAAGAAAAGGCGAAACCCGTATCCCAGAACTGGATGAGCAAGTACACCTCTAGATGGTTCTGGCATGTGGCCTTTCATACGGTTGGCAATAAACTTCAAAGCAGAAAGTGTTGAGTGATATATTTTTCTCCTTCATCACAGAAAAAAGTTAACACGTTTTTAATCCCCCTTTTTTTAAGTTGTTGGGCAGCCAGAAAATTAGCTCCTGAACTGGGTCCTACAAAAGTACCATATGTTTTAGCTAGCATTTTCATGCAATTTACGGCGTCTAAGCCATTAACCTGAACCACTCCATCCACTTTCTCCCGATGTCTCTTGTAAATTTCTGGAACAAACCCATCTGATATGCCTTCAATAAGATGATCGCTAACTTCATTACAGGATAGGATTGCAGATTCCGAAGGTTCCATTGCAAATACTAGCAAATTCGGATTGTGATATTTCCTCAAAGCCTGACCCACGCCAACTAACGTACCTCCAGTGCCAACGCCTTGAATAATTGCGTCAATGGTTAGACTACTTGGAAGTTGACCCATGATTTCTTGTCCTAGCCACTTGGAGTTTTCTTCAACATTCCATTCATTCTCGAATTGACTAGGAGACCAATATCCTTTTTCTCTTCCAAGTTTTCTGGCAAATTCACAGGCCTCATTAACTTGAAAGTGCCCCACCAACTTAACTGTCGCGCCAAAAGCTTTGGAAATAGCAACCCTCTCGTTTGTATATCCTTCAGGCATGATGACCAACATTTTATATCCCTTTGCGGCAGCAACTAAAGAAAGAGCATTTCCTGTATTACCGCTTGAAGCTTCAACAATGGTCATGCCTTTTTTCAGCAAGCCTTCTTTTTCGGCACGCTCCACAATATATTTGGCCAATCGCGCTTTTATAGATCCTGAGGGATTTAAATACTCACACTTGATAAAAACATCATCAAGACACAGTAATGGTGTGTTTCCAATAGCCTCCAAAATACTTTTTCCAATACTCCGCATATACAAAAACCTCTAAATGCTGTCTTATATTTTCACACCTTTCTTGGATTCACGGGAAATTCTATATTTATTAACTCATAAAAAAATAGAAACTTACAGACTAATTAAAAGAAAGAGGATCTTTCGGATGTAATAAATTTTTTATAAACATTTAAACAGGTTTCCTTTTTCAGGCTGACAACGTCTTCATCTGACATGAAGCTTTTGGAAAAATTTTCAATTTCGGGGTCGATAAAAAGTGAGGCCGAACTTTTGAAATGAAAAATAAGATCCAGAACATTCTCCATTCCAACCGCAATCCTCAAAGTCGCAAGAGAGATGTCAGCTGTAGGATTTTTCTTATTTTTTGATTCCCGTTTTTTCTGACTCAATTGTTAGGAATATTTTTTTATTTTTTTTATCTTTAGTTACAGGTGTTGCCAACTTCAGGCATTGGTAGCGTGAGGGAGCCTAGTCGAAGACCCCCTTTCGAAAATATTTTTGGGTTTTTTTAATTCGGCGGGCTCCCGCCTCCAGTAGCATTAACAGAATGAAAAAAAATTTAATGCAGTTGCCGTTGCTTTTATCCTCGCAGGAAACCTTGAAATATCATTGTTCTTAAAATATTCTACAAGAAAAAATAAGCATCCTCATTAATTTCAATTACAAAGTTTCCTGGCAAACCATGACTAAAACATACCTAGCTATAACGTTCTTGATCACGGACTTCCTTGTGGGTGCTGCTTCTGCTGAAAAATTAAAATATATTGAAGAAGATTTTGTAAACGGCGGATCAATTTCTGGAGAGGTTGCATATAAAGGACCTCCTAAAGATGTTCGCATAGATTTAATGAAAGAAAAAAACGGAGAAACGTGCTCCAAGCATCCGGAGGCTAGAGACGGGATAAGGCTTGATCATAAAATTCTAAGATCAAACGAGTTATTGCAAAATGCAGTAGTGTTTATAGAGAATATTAAAAAAGGAAAAGCATGGGGGAAAGGGGGAGTTGATGGGGAAAATGAAGATGTAGGTTTTACGAATTTTCATTTTAAAAACTGCGATATTTCTCCAAAAATAACCATTGTAAGGAAAACAGATAGAAGAGAAATAACCGGCAACTTGACCGTGACCACCCATGACGGAGGGGTGTTGCACAACCCTATCGGTTATTTGGTGGCTGGTGCAAGCCGAAAAGTCCTGTTTAATAAACCATTATCCTCAATGGTTTTAATCGCTGATGCAACAAAATCATTAAAACGACTTAAGAAGAAGGATAAACATTTCTTTTTACAATGCGGTCAGCATAACTATATGGAAGCTGAGGCTAGAATTGTTTGGAATCCTTATTTTTCGGTTACAGATTTAAACGGGTCTTTTAAATTGAATCAAGTTCCAGTTGGAAAGTATCAAGTAACGGCTTGGCATCCATATGCAGGAGAGCATACTCAGGAAATTATCGTTTCCAAAGGGGTCGAAAGCAATGTCAGTTTTGAAGTAAAATGAAAAACTTAGTTCAAACAGATACTAGATGGCAAAAAGACAAAATCTAAAAAGGACAAATTATTTTTACAATTGAAAGTGAAACAGATGGACATACTAAAGCAGATATTATCTATAAAGAGATAATTGGGATCCGCAAGGGGTATCTCCGCAAGTCTAATTAAAATAAATGCGATTACACTATTTGCAACATGTGCCTTTTGAAGGTTTGGGGACCATTGAAAGTTGGGCAAAGGCCAACGGATATCAAATAACAATGACTCGTCTTTTTGATCAAGACCCTCTTCCTATGGTGGACGACTTTGATTGGCTGATTGTCATGGGCGGACCTATGAATATTTATGAAGAGGGAAAATATCAATGGCTTGTTCATGAAAAGTTGTTCATCGAAGAATGCCTGAAAAAAGATAAATTTATTTTGGGCATCTGTCTTGGTGCACAATTAATCGCGGATGTTCTTGGGGGAAAGGTTGTAAAAAATACAGAAAAGGAAATCGGCTGGTTCCCTGTATCACTGACAGGAGAAGCTCAAAAAGATTCTGTTTTTTTTAAAGGAATTCCTTCGTCATTTATGGCATTTCACTGGCATGAGGACCGGTTTAATCTGCCTAAAGCTTGTACAAGGATGGCTGAAAGTGAAGGGTGTTTCCATCAGGCGTTTGGGTATGGTGGTAGAGTGGTAGGTTTGCAATTTCATATTGAGTCAACCTGTGAAGGGGTGATGGAACTTGTGCGACACTGCGGGGGAGAATTTTTAACGGGTCGTTATGTGCAAAGCCCAGATGATATGGTCTCTAAAGCTGTCTACTTTAATGGAATAGAGAAAACCCTTGAGACCTTTCTTTGTAACTACCAAAAGGCAATGTTAGATAATCAGTAGGTCCTCGGTTCGATGTATGCCGACGGACAAGGAGTTGCTAAAGATTATGCAGAAGCAATCAAGTGGTTAAAGCTTGCTGCAGAACAAAAGTTTGAGGCAGCACAATTTAAATTGAAACTCATGCATCTCAATCAAAATATATTAAATTAATTTTATGAAAACTAAACCACGTTAGCAAAGAGAACAATCTCACCAATCTGTGCAATCATTCCCTGTCCTAAAAAAGAATTTAATATTTCCATCTGTTACTCCTTCAAGTTATTGGAATATTTTTAAATATTTTTGGTCTTAATAAGTGCAAGACCTCTTTGTTATTTGGTGGTGAGAGGTCAGGCATAGTCTTCTCCTTATCGTGTTTTGTTTTGGAACCCTTCTCGCCCACCAGTGAGAGGGGTTTTCCATATCCTCAATCTGTTACTCCTTCAAGTTATTGGAATATTTTTAAATATTTTTGTGTCTTAATAACTGCAAGTCTTCTTTGTTCACAGGAGAAGAACCTCATGTTGATAGATACAATTGGAATTTTGATTGTTTTGAACGCAATAGGTATTGTGGTAATTGAGTTGTTGGTGGGCTATATGTTTCACGATTGATAGCTTTCAGTATTTAGTTAGGAGTTTTGAAGATGAATATTCAAAACTTTCAAATACTTGCTTTAGTTCTAATTAACATTGTTATTTGGTTGTCCATACTTAGTGGTATTGCAAGTTAAGAGGTCAAGCATAGTCTTCTCCTTGTAAATGTAGATAAGAAGAAATCCTTCAAATTAATAAAACTTAATTATTGGCAATTAATTCCCTGTTAATTTCAGATTAATCTTTATGAACTAATCTAATTGCGTTGCAGGAACAATCTCCTCCTAAAACCGAGCAGTAAGTCAAAACCCTTCTCACCCCTACCTCTGGGAGAACTTGTGAGAGGGGTTTTTTCTATTCTCAATAAGTCCAAATAACGTCCTGCGTTTTACTTGGGTCAACATCTAGATGTATAAAATTTCCTGAATGCTCACCCGCTATGCCAATGCGCCTGAAAAATTTAATTGCAACATCAACCATTTCATAACGTGCTTTAGAAGTTGTGCACGCTATGTCCACAGCAAGCCCCATCCCATCTTCATTAGGCATGTGACTAGAAACTAAACTGCCTTTGATACTTGCGTTGAATGATTCGCAACGAACCCCACTAGTGATTGTCATTGGCTTGCCAAGAACGTCCCGAACGTGTTGCAACTTCTCAATCAATCTAGGACTTACCCAACTAGCACCGCACACACAGGAGCATTGCACTTCATAGCGTGAAAAATTATTTGATAAATCGCCCATAAACAAAAAAAGCCGAAAAACTCCCGAAGGAATTAATCGGCTTTTGTATTTAGTTAAACTTCTATTAAAACACTATCAAGAACTTTACTACTTAGCTACTTAATGGTGATGACGTTGTTATTAGGGTTTGCTCCTTCTCCTAATTTTCCTTTTCCCATTGAAGTAGCACCCAACCAAACATAACTGGTGTTACATTGTTCAGTCGAAACTTTTGCAGTGATTGAATTAAACTGCACCTTACATTTTTCGACCAAAATTCCCTGCTCTCCTGCGGGTGAAATATTTGTCACATACGGTTGTGTAACGCTGCACCCAATCGTTCCAAGTAAGACTGCCACGGCTAAAAATCGGTTCATTTGTTTGCCTCCCAATGCTATAGTTCTGGGAATTAAGTTGTTACACATCTGCAATTATACACAATTTTATTGCATTATTGCATCAAATCAAAGCCGTGAGTAATTTCCCCGAAAAGCTAAGGCAAGCAATGCACGAGAAACGCTGTAAATCTGCGGATGTAGCCAAAGGTACGGGCATCAACCCTTCTGTGCTTTCTAGATACCTCTCAGGAGCTAATAAACCTAGATCTGATAATATTATTGCTATTTCACACTATCTGAATGTTTCACCAGAATGGCTTCTAAGCTCCTCAGGAGCTCCAGAATCGATTCAAAAGAGTAAGGTCATATCTTCAGTCACAGAACCCCTTTTGAAAACAATTGAGGTACAGGACAAGCTGATTAAAAATTTAGAGAAACGGGTTAATGAATTGGAAAAAAAACCAGATAAAAACACAAGCCCCGATGATACTCTAAAACAACTATTCGACCTGATAGACCAATTTGGTTCTTACATGGCTTTTGCTATAGGTCGTGCAGGGGGGTTGGATGAAGATAATGAAAGTCACAAATGGTTACAAAGTGAAATGGATCGGTTGGATAGCAAAATTGAAGCAATAAGAGCTAGTTTCTTTTCAGAGCCAGAAATTAGACAAGCGCAAATGGAGAATCTGCAAAAGGTAAAACATCTTCCCCCCCAAAGGTCAAAAGGTGGAAGACCACGCAAAAAATGATACTATCGGGGCTTGGTGTGGGATAAGTGTGCGATAAATCAATTTTTCGACTTTTGGCTTGTTTGCAAGTCATTGAATAATATAACGGGACGTGGCGCAGTCTGGTAGCGCACTCGGCTGGGGGTCGAGTGGTCGGAGGTTCAAATCCTCTCGTCCCGACCATTTTTTCAGTAATTAGCAAAAATACGCGGAGTGGTCTTGGCAGGCAACAGTGAGATAACAGGGACTTTTTTTAACATCAGCTTCAACTTACTAAGTAGGAGGTATCCGCCTCCTAGAACTTGCGTTGCTGAACAAGTCATGTTCACTAGTGATTGAAACTTTCCAGACCCTGCTCGACAAAGTGCCGGATCAGATCGGAAATGCTTATCTCCATTTTATTAGCAGCTTCCTGGAGTTCTTTGAGTTCTGCGGCAGTTAGACGAAACTTTACGATTTCGCTACGTCGTTCGTGCGGCTCCAACAAATGTGCTGGCATCAGTTAGACTCCTATTATTTTTTTTAGGGTGTTTTCTTATCAAGCAATTCTATCAATTCTCTATTCTTTAAATGTAATTCTGAATTTAGGCGTTGGTTTTCCTCAAGAACGAAGATGTATTTATCACGGTAAAGCGTATCGCCATTTTTCTCATTTATGGAGGAAGTTTGAGAAGTATGTCCCTTGCATTTCCCGTACGCCAGCTGATCGATATCGATATTTAAAGTCTTGCAAATATCTTCCAACAAGGAAAACTGGCAATTCCTTCCCCTTGCTAAACGTGTATTCAGATTGGTTGGTGAGATATTGATCTTCTTCGCCAAATCAAGCTGGCTCATCCCCTGCTCACGCAAAATAGCCTTTAAGTTTGATCTTAAATCGAGGTTTGCCATTTTATTTTAATCAAAGTGAAAAAATCTTAATATAATCACTTAAAAGTAAATATATTAACACCTGTTTACCAATAATAATTCTACCATTAAATTTAATTTTTCCAGCATGGCAATACAATTTTTTAATTTACGCGATTCCCTCAATAGTGAGATTCCAGTGGCGCATGGCATACGAATGCATACGAATGACAACGAATGGAAAAACTAGGTGATTGTTAGTGTTATATTTAAACGTGTTAGACTGGAGGGTAAAACGCTGGGGGTCGAGTGGTCGGAGGTTCAAATCCTCTCGTCCCGACCATTTTTTCAAAGAACTTAAAAGTTTGCCAAAAAAAGTGCCGCCTGAACAAAGTATCGCACAAAAAGATTATGAAACTCTTCAGTTAAAACCTGGGGCATCCCTCGATAGCATCAAAAATGCCTACAAGACACTTGTCAAGGTATGGCATCCTGACCTTTTCCCCTCCGATCAGCCAAAAGCTCAAGAAAAAGCTCATAGGATGTTTCGTCTTTTCACTGAAACCTATAGTCGATTAGTTAAATATCACGATGAATTTCAAAGAAGTAATTCTTCGGAAACATATCAAGAATCATCACCCTATAGTGATCACCGGGAACCATCACATTGGGAAAGTGATGATATGCAACCTACCCAGACTATTGAAATGGTCGATAAGAAATGGCCCGATGGAACAAAATACGAAGGCATGTCTCTAGATGGACAGTTTCATGGACGAGGTATTTATACTTACCCAAATGGAGACGTGTATGTCGGAGAATTTCGGTTCGGGAAAATACAAGGAGAAGGACAGTTTAGTTTTACAAATGGTGATAAATATGAAGGTTCGGTTTCTGAAAACAAAATGCACGGCAAAGGAAAAATGACATTCTCCACCGGTGGACATTATATGGGTTATTTTTCTAATAACCAGTTTCATGGAGAAGGCGTACTAGCAACTCCTGAAAAAGTACGCGTGGGAAACTGGGATCGTGGAATATTTACAAATTAATTTCTATATAAAAATAAGATGAGACCGAGTGTCTTCCCGAAGCGCCGAGGTAGCATTCTCAATAAAACTCCATCAAACCGGATAAGCAAAAGACAGGACATTTAAAAGACATAAACCTAAAGAATAAGCGGGAGTAGCTCAGTTGGTAGAGTGTCAGCTTCCCAAGCTGAATGTCGCGGGTTCGAGTCCCGTCTCCCGCTCCACTGTTCAATGACTTACTGGTTTTTTAAAATCCCATTATTAGGTTTGCATACCATTTGTATTAGGTGAACAAAATAATAAAGTTGTTTTATTTATCTTATAAAATTCAGTTGGTCACCTATTTGATCTACCTCTTACAACGTGATTACTTTTGAGTTTCAAATCAAGTTCTGTAAGTACCCCGCTTTGCTTTTTCACTCCAATAATTTGGAACCTTGTCATTATTTGATTTGCTGTCTAGTTCTGCATCTAACATTATGACATTGTGCTTTACTTTTATGAGGTGTAAACGCCCCCCTTAACCAATCTCCAGATGTAACCATTAGTTACATTTCTATGATGTATTTACTTTGACTTCAATACTCTTCTGATTTTATTCATAATTATATTTGTTGTCTCATATTGATTATTCATTTTGAGATATTGTGGTTAGTCCTTAAGTACGCTAACTCCCGTGTCAAAAACCTGGCTGTTTTTCGCCCGCTCCGACCCTCAGATGGTCTAACCGACCAAGTACCTTAAACAATTTTTTTAAAGGTGTTACAAAACCTTACCTATTAGATATTACCAATTATATCGATAGAAAAATTTCTGGAACGTAATTTGCACTGACAATAGAGCATAAAGATAAAAACAATTAAGGAGTTAACAATGTTTTTCACATTCGAACAAAAACCAAGATTTACAAATTGTCCTCATTGTGAGTCAACTGACACATTTCTATCTGCATTTAACAAAGCTAGGTACTGTGTAAGCTGCCACAAACTGTATTACAGGACAGATGAAGCTCGTTTGAGAGAACAAAAAATGGATGAAGCTCAGTGGACTGTGTAACCATCTAACGCAAACGTGAAAGTATTATTCTCCTAATGATATAGAACCTTTATGGCGATAAGGGAGCATGTCTAGTAAAACAACTGTAAATAAAAAAAAAGAATTTCTAACACCAATCGACAAAACACTATTCAACGAAAAACATAAATCAGTCCGTAACCATTATGGAAAGTATACAGATAAAATCCTTGAGGTTACTGGAGGTAGAATTCTTTATGGCTATGATGAATTCAACAAGAGTTAAGCTCTCCCCTTTGCTTTCATCAAATGAGAACCCAGCACCCCTTTAAACAGAATCGAGTACCATGTTTTGATTTTCTTGTTAAATATTTTTGCCATGGCTTGTCGCTCAAACTCTATTGGTAATGAAGCTCCATGAACCGCTTCATTTCTTCTTGTGTTATGTTTTGATTTCATAAAGACCAATGCTTGCCTGAATTTCTTCCACCCCCTTCAACAAGTCCAGGTAACGTCTTGCGTTTTTCTGGGTCAACATTTAGGTGAATAAAGTTCCCTGAATGCTCACCCCCTATTCCAATTCGCCTGAAAAGTTTAATTTCGACATAAATCATTTCATAACGTGCTTTAGAAGTTGTGCGCGCTATGCTCACAGCAAGTCCACCCCATCTTAATTAGGTATGCGACTCAAAACTAAACTGCTTTTGATATTCAAATTAAATGCTTGGCAAGGAACTCCACTAATGATTATCATTGACTTGCTAAGAACGTCACGAATCTGTTGTAGTTTTTCAAGCAACTTAGAGTTGACCCAACTAGCACAACACCCAAAGGAGCATTAGGTTTCATAGCGTGAAAAGTTTTTTGATGAATCGCCCAAAAGTGTTACAGTAAACGTTATGAATTCATCCTTAGTCATTCACCCTAGCGACCCTCTAAACCCAAAAGATTCACCCTACCAAACATTTGGGTGTCGGCATCAAAATCCAGATAACTGCTCAAGCAACTCTATGGAAAATTCCTGCGCATTTGTTACAACCAAGAATATTTGCAAAAAACCACCTAATGGTTGGGCTAGGCAATATGAAAATTTATTGGTGCTTGCCGATATAACAAATCACATTAAATAAAAAACCCAAAAACCCCCGAAGGAATTATATAGAAGCATTGCATTTTATACCTGGGGAAAATTTCCTTTAAACCATCCATGGTGCTATAATAATTATTATGAATATATCCTTAGTCATTGGACCCAGTGCCCCTCTAAACTCCCAAGATTCACCCTGCCAAACCTATGGTTGTCGACATCAGAACCCTGACAATTGCAAAAAAAATTCAATTCAAGGTACCTGTGCCTTTGTCAGGGAAGACAATATTTGCTTAAAACCCCCTGCACGTTGGGCGAAGCAATATGAAAGATTATCGAATAACACTTGAAATAATAATTCCTCCGAAACAAAAAAAACCGAAAAAACCCCAAAAGGGATTAATCGGCTTTTACATATAGTTAAACAGCTATTAAAACGCTATCAACAACTTTGCTACGTTGTAAGATTTCATAACTATGCGTAGAGACATTCACCTTCAAACGATGAGTGTCGCGAGTTAGAATCTCGACTTCCACTCCACACGCATAAATCCAATTTATTTTTTAAGTTATTTACAATCAGAGCTTTTCTCGCCTGAGGATGTTTTTGTTTTACACAAAATGGCGATATCAAGATTTTCGTTAATTTCAAACTTAATAACCGCATCAGTAAGGTTAGCCTCGCTTAAGTTTGCCCCTCTTAATTTTGTCCATTCAAGTTTTGCATTCCGCAAATCTGCCCCAAAAAAGTTTGCTTTACGCAGGTCTGCTCCATTTAAATTTGCTCCTCTCAAGTCAGCTCGTTTAAGTTTTGCATATTTCAAGTCGGATCCGCTCAAATTTACTCCTCGTAAATCTGCCCCATTTAAGTTTGCCCCACTCAGGTTAACTCCTGCCACATTACCATTTGATAGATTGGAATCAGCCAAGTTGGCATTTTTTAGATTTGCCTTAAACAAATTTGCACCACTCAGATCAGCTTGACTAAGATTTGCTGACTTCAGGTTTTTCCCACTAAGATCAACCCCACTTAAAATACATTTGGGGCAACGACCTAGTGCAATAAGTTTTTTCACAGCATTATGTCCAAATGCATTACAACCGGTGTTGTCTTCACCCCAGGGGGTCTTTGTCTTACACAAAATAGCGACTTTCAGGCTTTCTTTTGAAAATTTGGCGCTCACAATGTTAGCATCACTAAATTTTGTACCACTAAGATCCGCCCACTTTAGATTCACATCTCGCAAGTCAGCCCCACTAAAATTTGCTCCGCTTAAATTTGCTCCGCTTAAGTCTGCCCTGCTGAGATATGTAGACTTGAGACTTGCGTTTCGCAGATCTGCCCTGCGCATATTTGCACCACTTAGATTTGCCTCATTCAAATTAGCACTAACCATTATCGCATTATTCAAGTTCACATTGACAAGTTGTGCTTCAGCAAGGTTTGCTCCACTCAGGTCTGCTCGACTCAAATCTGCCCCACTTAGGTCTGCCCATTTCAAGTACGCTGTTTTTAAATCGACACCGCTAAGAACACACTTGGGACAACTCCCAAACTCTAATAATTTTTTAACTAAATCAATGCCGAATGAGTAGGAAGAGAAACAGACTGTGAGTAGCGTAGAAATAAGAAGTGTCGAAATAAATTTCTTCATAGCCTTTTCCCAAGCTTGCTCTTCGGGGTAATAGTATTTGGAAAGCAACCTGCCATCCCTTTCTATTTTTCCAAAGAAGTGAAAAAAAAAACAATCAAAACATGCTAAAATAAATTATCTCAAATAAAAATTTTACTTTATAGGCTTTAAGTCATGCCAATTACTATTTATCACAATCCAAAATGCTCTAAATCCAGACAAACTTTAGAACTATTAGTCAAACAAGGTATCAAACCCCTTATCAAGGAATATCTTAAAATCCCGCCCACTGCAGATACAATTAAAGAAATTTTAAATAAATTGGGTTATAGACCACGAGATTTGATGCGTAAGAAAGAGGACGCCTACGCCGAGCACAACCTAGACAACCCGGCTCTGTCTGATGATGATTTGGTCGGGTTAATGGTCAAGCACCCTATTCTAATTGAACGCCCAATAGTACTAGCTAACGAAAAAGCTGCTATCGGACGTCCCCCAGAAAAAGTCTTAGAAATTTTTTAATCAAAATTCAAAATCAAAAAAAACTAATCTAATCGGTTTTTACAGGATGCCAAGTTAAAAAAAGAAAAAACAACTACAACTCTAAAGGCAAATATAACCATTTTAAAAATCCAGACCCAACGCTAATTATAGGCAGCATTGAGAAAGCTACTACTTCTCAATCAACACACGGCATGAGAGAAAAAATAAACAAAAAAACCTATACCGAAAGCAACCTCCTCTAAATTCCCTACTTAGTTAGAAGGTGCTCCACCATCATTTTTTTGTTCAGACTTTGAATCAGTCTTATCTTTTCCGTATTTACCGTAGTCGTAATCACAACCGAGTGATACAAACAAAGTCAGGGCAACGATAAAAATCATTAATATTTTCACAGAAAAAACTCCATTGAAATTAATAATATTCTAAATATACATTTAACCCCATCAATCAATCAACAAATATTACACACAGAGAAATCTCTCTTTAAAAAAAAGAATACACCCAACTCTTTAATCGAAAAAATAAAATTTAGATGAAAATAAATTGTGTGCTTCTGGAAAATAATGTAACATGCCTTTTTTCTTCTATATCACCTTAGACACACAACTATCCCCATATTAATAAGAATTCTATCCTGACACTTACAAACAAGGACTCACTGTGATTAAAAAAAATAAAGTTGTAAGCATTGCCTATTGTTTAAAGAACACAAAAGGCGAAGAACTAGATCAAGCTGGCGCAGACAAACCGTTAGAATATCTCCATGGCTGTGGAAACATTGTCCCAGGCTTAGAAAATGCCCTAGATGGGCTAAAAGTTGGAAATAAAAAAGATGTGACCGTAAAACCTGAAGATGGGTACGGAGAAATTTTGACTGACCTTAAAATGGAAGTAGAGCGTCAAGCGTTTCCAACTGACCAGAAAATTGATCCAGGAATGCAGTTTATGGGCGAACTCAAGGACGGGAAGAAACACCCGTTCAACGTAGTCGAAGTAAAGGATGGTAAAGTACGCGTTGATGGCAATCACCCGCTAGCGGGACAAACTCTCCAATTTTCTGTAGAAATTATAAAAATTAGAGACGCTACATCTGAGGAACTAAAGCATGGCCATGCCCATGGTGAAGGCGGTCATCACCATTAATAAGCCTTCAAAACATCTGGTTATTTTCCAGCTAAAGAATACTAAGGTGTTACCTTGAAGATACATTTATTTTTCTCCGAAAATAAATGCGGAACCAATATGCCAAGCGAATGATAAAAAAACTACTACGATACCAAAGAAGACCAATCGTCGATTAATTTTTTCTCGACGCTCATTTTCTTCAGTCTCTAACTGTTTTGAGTCGACCATCTTTCAATATCTCTAAACCAGCAAATCCCCTATTGACCAACAAAACCAAATCAGTAGATAATAAATGAGTAAATTATAAATCAAGTGAGCTTGTTCTCATAAAAAAGTTATGGGTTTTTGGATAAAAATTGCTTTCAAGTTTCTCTGCCTGGCAATCCTTTTTAATTTAATGTTTGTCAATATAGGCTTTACGCAAGCACCCCCCGCTGAAGAAGAAGAGTTCAATGACTTAGGTTTTATCGCCTATGCTAAAGACTATAAAGTAGCTCCTGAATTTGACCATATTATTTTCCGTATCAAGAACCAATCTACACTTACAATCGATAAAATTTACGCTTGGGTGTACCATGTCTCAGAAGACGAAGAAGGGAATCCTCTGGTTTTGAGTTTGGTCAATAACCCGCATAGAGGAGGCGTAATCATAAAGGGTAACCCGCACCGCCCTGGAGATATAGCTGAATGGCGGTTCCCATTATTTAAGGCACTGACTGCAAAAAAAGTTGGAAAGACGTATACCTTGCGCATTTCCCATAAAGGTATCTTCTATACTCAAGTAGAACCTCCCGCCAAACCTCAAAAATAACATTGACAAAAATGATTCAGAACAGTTGTCATCGAAAAATATTTAGTAAAGAACAAAGAAGAGCTTTAGTCTGATGTTTTTGTCAATAAAGAGCGACTTGATATCGACAGTTTATTGCCAGTAACAATAATCGTTTATTCTAAGTGAACAAATGATATCAAGCATGATTCCGAAGCATAAGCTCTTTGGGATGTGGATTCAGGTATACCTGGCCAAGTAAACATTCAATATTGTGTTTTTTTACTTGATAGCAAATTAACGTTACGGGATCAACTAGAGGAAGAAATTCTCTACCATAGTTCTCAATGACTGACAAAATATTCTTTTTTTCTTCTTTTGTGAGAACTTGCTTTAATAACCTTACTATTTGAAGTAACACCACCATATTTTTCTTCGGAGTAGATTTATAGCTCAGTGCTTCCATGAATAATTTACTATAGCGAGAGCAAACCTCTGCCTTTTTTATTTTTTTCGAACTAGCTACCAATTGCTCCATAGCATCGCACTTTTTTCTGCTATGAGACAAAATTAAAAATTTGTGACTTGCATGGAACCTAACTAAAGAGCTAATAGAGAAAGAATTCTTAACCAGAGATTGAAGCCTGTGGAAGCAAAAAATTCTAACAATAAAGTTTTCACGGGTCGCCTGATCGTGCAACCTTCCTTCATCTTCAACAGGGACTAATGGAAAAGCCTTAATAAATGAACTCGCAAACATTCCAGACCCTTGCCTCATCCTGCTACTGCTAAACTCAGAATAAATTGGAACTTTTCCTATTCCACATGAAGGCGAATCACTCTTAAACACATAACCACAAATACTTTCCTTTCTAAGTTCACTGATTCTACCTTTCTTGTAACGAGTCATCTTTTTTGTCCAGTCAGTCCGACTCCCCTTACTTATCATTTTCTGTTTTTCCAAGGTTCCATAAAGAGAAACAGTTTCTCTAGGAACACTCATTCCAGCATCAACCTCAGGGCAAATAGACACACAATCAAAACAAGAACCCAAGACCTCTAGAACATACCGGTCTTGCTTGTGGTCTCCATTCCATCGCACTTTCTCCCCTAACAGGCAACTACTCACACCGATTTTAATTTTTTCTTCTAATAACCCCATTAACTCCCCTTGCTTAACCAAGCGGTTTAAACGTATTGAATAGTTTTAGCATAAGCCAAATATAATAATTTTATTTGTTTAGCCTTCCACCATTTACACATTTACCCAAGATAAAACCGGTGTCTTTAAACCAAAGTTTATTTATCTCTTAAACTAAACGACGATCAAAGTTTTGCTGTAAATTTAAGCATCCAACATATATTGCGATCTATATTTAAGCGTTATTGCTTCTCATTAAAGTTTAATCGTGGCTAAGTTTATTGTTTTATTGAGTTTATTGTTATTTTTTAAGTTGGCATAAAAATTGAAAGTAACTTCTGTAAAGGTGATTGGGTTTTCTAAATATTAAGAAAAGGTCATGGCGCATGAAAGAAAAATTAGTCTTGGTTGGAAATGGCATGGCGGGTATTCGCACACTAGAAGAGTTGATTAATATTGCTCCTGACTTATACGATATCACCGTATTTGGAAATGAACCCTGCGGAAACTATAACCGAATTCTATTATCCCCCGTGTTGGCAGGAGAAAAAAATATTGAAGACATTATGCTAAATGAAAAGTCCTGGTATGAAGAAAACGGCATAAAACTTTATACAGATAAGATGGTAGTTAAGGTTGATCGCCGCAACCGCGAGGTGGTTTCGGAAGACGGCACTACGGAAAAGTACGACCGACTGCTACTTGCCACGGGTTCGGACCCAATTATTCTCCCTATCCCAGGAAATGACCTCAAGGGCGTAGTTAGTTTTCGCAACATTCGTGATGTGCATACGATGCTTGAGATCTCTGCAACACACAAACAAGCCTTAGTAATCGGAGGCGGTCTTCTGGGTCTGGAAGCAGCCAACGCCCTTAAACAACAAGGGATGTACGTTACCGTCGTCCACCTTGTCGATTCTCTGATGGAACGGCAGCTCGATTCAGAGGCTGCAGACATGTTAAAGCGTGACCTCGAAAAACGCGGCATTCAGTTTTTAATGGAAACCTCGACTGAGGCTATTCTTGGGGAAGAAAAAGTAAGGGGAGTACGCTTCAAAGGAGGATTGGAAATCGCAGCGGATCTAGTTGTTATGGCTGTGGGGATTCGCCCTAATATTAGTTTGGCTAAAGATGCCAACATTTACTGCGAACGCGGGATAGTGGTCAACGATACTATGCAATCCTACGACGGAAGAATATATGCCGTTGGCGAATGTGTTCAGCATAAAGGCCAAGTTTATGGATTGGTGGCTCCTCTGTTCAATCAAGCTAAGGTATGCGCTAACCAATTAGCCCAGTTGGGTCATACCTATTATAAAGGATCCGTCACATTTGCTAAGTTGAAGGTTACAGGCATTGACTTATTTTCAACGGGAGATTTTATTGGCGATAAAACAACAGAGAGCATCGTCATGAAAGACATTGCAAAAGGAGTTTATAAAAAAATTATATTGAAAAAAAATCGTATTCTTGGGGCCGTCATGTTTGGAGATACAACAAATGGCTCCTGGTACTATGAACTATTGAGAGACCAAACTGATATCAGCCACATGCGTGACCAACTGCTTTATGGGCAATCCCATTTGGGTGATGCCGGGCGTGGTGGAGCCAAGTCAGTGGCAGAAATGGAAGACAGTTCAGAAGTATGCGGCTGTAACGGTGTGCGTAAGGGAGACATAGTAAAAGCAATCACCTCTAAGGGATTGTTCACCTTGGACGAAGTTCGCTGCGACACCAAAGCCTCCGCTTCCTGCGGATCTTGCACGGGTCTTGTCGAACAGATTCTTGCCTTTACGTTAGGTGGTGATTACTCAGAATCTCCGAAAGTAAAACCTCTTTGCAAGTGCACCGACTACACCCACGATGAAATTCGACAAACTATAAAAAACAAAAAAATTCTTAGCATCCATGCTGTCATGGATTACTTGGAATACAACACACCGGATGGATGCCATGTTTGCCGACCAGCCATAAACTACTACTTGCTCTGTGCATCGCCTGGAGAGGTGCTAGATGATCCGCGGTCCCGGTTTGTTAACGAACGTGTACACGCCAATATTCAGCAAGATGGAACCTATTCTGTGATTCCGCGTATTTGGGGTGGCGTAGCAACAGCTGGAGAGTTGCGAGCTATCGCAAGCGTTGCAGAAAAGTTTTCGGTCTCTACGATCAAAATTACTGGTGGGCAACGCATTGGACTCTACGGAATTAAAAAAGAAGATCTTCCCCGGGTTTGGGAAGAGTTGAACAAAGCAGGTCTCGTTTCGGGTTATGCCTATGGCAAATCCTTACGCACGGTTAAAACCTGCGTGGGTAAGGAATGGTGTCGCTTTGGCACCCAACTGGCCATCAAGATGGGAATTCGGTTGGAAAAACTGATTTGGGGTTCTTGGATGCCTCACAAATTTAAAATGGCCGTGTCTGGTTGCCCACGTAACTGCGCTGAGGCTACCATTAAGGACCTTGGCATTGTTGCAGTAGATTCTGGATGGGAGCTACACGTCGGAGGAAATGCTGGTATTAAGGTTCGCGCCACTGACCTCCTCTGCAAAGTAGATACGGAAGACGAAGTACTTGAGTACGGCTGCGCTTACATTCAGCTATACCGTGAGGAAGCTAATTATGGAGAACGAACTGCTCCTTGGATGGAGCGAACAGGTTTTTCTTATGTAAAACAGTCAGTGGTAGAGAACGCAGAAAACCGTAAGGCCCTGTTTGAACGTTTCAAAGAATCACAGAAACATTCTCAGGGAGATCCATGGGCTAAGCGCACCGGCAGTGATGGAATCGAACAACACGAATTCGTTCTGGTGGAAGGGAGCGCATCACATGGATGACTGGATAAAGGTATGTAACTTAGAAGATATTCCGCCATTGGGAACAAGGGTGGTTCGTAATGATGGCAATGATATTGCGTTGTTCCGTACTAATCAGAATGAGGTATTCGCACTGCGCGATCGCTGTCCTCATAAGAAGGGGCCTCTTTCGCAAGGCATCGTACACGGCAAGCGAGTCACCTGCCCCTTGCATAACTTCGTCATAGATCTAACTGATGGTAAGGCAATTGCCCCAGATGAGGGTTGTACAGCCGTTTATCCGGTTAAGGTTGAAGGAAGTAGCATCCTGATTATTTTTCAAGAACGCACTAATCCAGAATAATAAAAATTATTTAAATATTTTTATGAGTATTTTTAAAAGGAGTGTTTGTCATGTTTAAAAGTGAAATGCAAAAAATAGCAGACTCCTCCGTGAAGAAGGTTGAGTTCATGAAAAAGTCCCCTTTAGGCTACCTTCTCTTGTCTGCACTAGCCGGAATCTATCTCGGGTTTGGCATAACTTTGATTTTTTCAATTGGTGGCCCGATTGCTGCTGCAGGTGGAGGAGGATATTTAAAACTAGTCATGGGCGCCTCTTTTGGTGTTGCGCTAAGCCTGGTCATATTTGCTGGGTCAGAATTGTTTACTGGAAATAATATGATTTTTGCGATTAGCCGGCTAGCAAAGCGAGTGGGCATAGGACCCATTATCATGTTGTTCACCATGTGTTTTATAGGCAATTTAATCGGTTCGATATTTCTCGGTTGGTTGGTCGTCGAAGGTGGCAGTTTAACCGAAGCTGCACAAGTTTTAGTTCTTAAAGCCGCAGGAATGAAAATGTCTCTTAGTGCAAAGGAAGCTTTTCTAAGAGGAATATTATGCAATTGGCTGGTTTGTTTAGCGGTATGGATTTCTTTGCGTACACAGAGCGAAACCGCCAAACTGATCATGATTTTCTGGTGCCTGTTTGCTTTCATTGGCAGTGGATTCGAACACAGTATCGCGAACCAAAGCCTTTTGGGTATGGCGATGTTTCTGCCACATGGCGTAGAAATTTCCCTTTCAGGGTTCATCCATAACCAGATATTTGTCACACTTGGTAATTTGGTGGGAGGAGGTGCTTTTGTGGGCATGGTGTACTGGTTAGCCACACCAAGTTTAAGAATAGAGGCAGGAGCCACGCTGGAGGGCAAAGCAATGACGGATGTAAAAAATAATTGAGGTGTCAGTCATTGAGGGATATTTCGATGATTTAACTTGGGGAAGATAAGTTTTGGAAGGTCCCGCATGGTTTTTCCCTTGCTAATTACCCAAGGAGAAAAAGCTTAAAGAAGAGGCCCGAAGTTTATTTATTGCTCAAATAAAGTGCAATTTATTTTTATAAAAAAATATTTTTTTGAAAGTTAAATTATTTACTTCGAATAAATTCTTATAAATCAATAGGTTTTAATAAAGAAATGTGAAGATGCTCTGTTCGGCACAATTTTTGGATATGGAAGACTATTGAGAACAGTATTCAGAGCGTTTTTCAACATGAGGTCCACCAGTTAGGTATTTCTAATCTTGTTTTGAACAAACCATTTAATAGGGAAGTAAGTTATGAAAAAAGTAGAAGCCATCATCAAACCATTCAAACTGGACGAAGTTAAGGACAAGCTAAATGAGCTAGGGATCCAGGGAATTACAGTGACCGAAGTCAAGGGATTTGGACGCCAAAAAGGTCATACGGAACTATATCGTGGTGCCGAATATGTCGTTGATTTCCTCCCAAAAATTAAAATGGAAATTGTCATCGCCGATGACCGACTGGAAGAAGTGGTAAACGCAATCACTAAGGCCGCACAGACTGGACGAATTGGTGACGGGAAAATCTTTATTAGCAACCTTGAAGATACTATCCGAATTCGCACGGCTGAACGAGGTGAGGACGCTATTTAATTATTTGGATACGTACATTTTCTAAGTTTCTGCAAAAACGCGGAGGCACCATAAATATAATTTAACAATTCAATCTTCTTTAGGAGTTGGGTCCATGCAAATCAACTTTCCAGACGACCAATCTAAGTCTAAACATATATGGAGGGTGGTAGGCCTCCTGTTTTTTCTATTAGCCTTACTGCCTTCTCCGGCAATGGCCGAAGAAGTACCCACTCTAAACTCAGGGGACACCGCCTGGATGTTAACAGCAACCGCTTTGGTTTTATTTATGACCATTCCCGGTCTGTCGCTATTCTATGCGGGCATGGTGCGAAGCAAAAATGTTCTGTCAGTACTAATGCAATGTTTTGCTATCACATCGCTGATGACCGTATTATGGGTTCTTTATGCCTACAGCATTGCATTTGGTGGTGATGGTCCTTTTTGGGGTGGTCTAAGTAAAGTATTTCTTAAAGGGGTTGGTGTCGACTCACTCAGCGGATCCATTCCAGAAACTGTTTTCATGACATTCCAGATGACATTTGCCGTGATCACACCGGCCTTGATAGTAGGAGCTTTCGCTGAGCGTATGAAGTTCTCGGCTATGCTCATCTTCATGACAATCTGGGTGACAGTCGTATACGCACCGATCTGTCATTGGGTATGGGGAAGTGGTGGTTGGCTCGGCAATAAAGGTATTCTCGATTTTGCTGGGGGCACAGTTGTCCATATCAATGCCGGTATGGCTGGTTTGGTGGCTGCAATCATTCTTGGCAAACGCAAAGGGTATCCGACCACACACATGCCACCACACAACCTCGGTTATACTCTGATGGGTGCTTCCATGTTGTGGGTTGGTTGGTTTGGGTTTAACGCTGGTAGTGAATTGGCAGCTGATGGAGTTGCCGGAATGGCAATGGCTGTAACTCAAATCGCTACAGCCGCGGCAGCCCTTGGCTGGATGTTCATCGAATGGGCAAAACATGGGAAACCCAGTGTTCTTGGAATTGCCTCCGGTGCGGTTGCAGGTTTGGTAGCCATAACCCCGGCTTCCGGTGCTGTAGGCCCTATGGGTGCCTTAGCGATTGGATTTGCCTCAGGGGCTGGCTGCTTCTTCGCATCCACGGTGATTAAACACGCTTTGGGTTATGACGACTCGTTAGATGTATTCGGTATTCATGCCGTGGGCGGTATCATTGGTGCAATTTTAACTGGTGTATTCTGTGCCGAAAGCCTTGGTGGCGCTGGCTTTGGTGGCGACATCACGAGTATCAGCGGGCAAGTCTCAGTGCAGTTCATCGGTGTCGCCGCAACCTTGATCTATACCGGAGTCGTAAGTGCTATCATTTTAAAAGTTCTCGATGGGGTTATGGGCATACGCGTTTCGGAAGACGAAGAGACCGAAGGCTTGGATCTCTCTCTCCATAACGAGCGCGGTTATATCATCTCTAACTAAGCTTTTAGGTAGATATGGATATAAACAAGATCATTAATTCATAAAAGTGCAGGAGGTAATTAGAATGACGCCCAAAGAGGTATTGGATTTAGCGAAGAAAAATGAAGTTAAAATTGTGGATATTAAGTTCACGGATTTGCTGGGTACCTGGCAGCATTTTTCTGTACCCACAAGCGAACTTGAGGAAAGTTTATTTGAAGACGGCCTTGGGTTTGATGGTTCGAGTGTTAGAGGATGGCAGGCAATCAATAACAGTGACATGATCGTAATACCGGATCCTACAACCGCGATGATGGATCCTTTTATGCATGTTCCTACACTAAGCTTGATATGCAATATTTCTGATCCCATCACCAAGGAAAAATATTCAAGGGATCCTAGGAATGTTGCTCAAAAAGCGGAGGCCTACCTCAAGTCAACAGGACTTGGGGACACGGGATATTTCGGACCGGAAGCCGAGTTTTTTATTTTCGATGATGTGAGATATCAAAATGATTCCAATCAGGCTTTTTATGCGGTGGATTCCGAGGAGGGAATATGGAATTCCGGGAATTCTGGCA
>Ga0209661_1000385_pt1 | contig 24495 bp, 18 predicted proteins | sample SaaInlV_120m_DNA_2_FD_184660 | JGI IMG/M metagenome (GOLD analysis project Ga0209661, IMG submission 184660) | Marine microbial communities from expanding oxygen minimum zones in the Saanich Inlet - SI072_LV_120m_DNA (SPAdes) (version 2) | ecosystem: Environmental > Aquatic > Marine > Intertidal... | reverse complement strand
TTCTTCTTTTCCAAGATATTCCTGCAGGAACAATCCTTCCGCATAATCTACCCGTTCAATCCAGCCGAGTGTGTCAGCGACACTTTCGCAGATAATGGCATGAATGGGACTGAATGGAGAGCAAATCGGATTTTTCAGCACATAAGGTCTGGGATCATCCTGCATAAGTTTGCGGGCCTCCAGTCGATTCTGCACATGGTGAAAAGCGGGTACCGGAATTCCGTATTGTCTGCACAGTTCAGAAGATTCCTGCCGTGAAATTTCGATGCGCATTGCATCATTAACAGGACAAAAAATTGGCCAACCCTGCTGGACTAAATCTGCAGCCCATGGTTGTTCTGCCCAGGCTACTGCCTGCGGAATTATCAAATCCGGTTTAAATTTTTCAAACAAAGGCAAAGGTGATGGATGATCTTCAGCACTCCATGTCTGACCGAGAGCGGAGGGACCGTAGTGGCCATAAGGACGTGTCAGATAACAAGCGGTTTCTGCACCATCTTCTTGCAGGATGGACTGTACCGCATGTGCAAAAGCACCCACACCCAATACCATCACACGAGAAGTCATATTAATTTTATCTAAACTGAATGTAGAAAGAATGCCGATGTCAATGAAAATGATCCTGGCAAATTTGGAAATCCACCCTTTTTTAGCAAGGCAATGAAAGCAATTTAACGAAGAATGATACTAACATACATAGTTATATTCTCCAAGCCGTCTCTTATTGAAATTTGATTCAGATCGCTAGCGGCATTACTGTAATTGACTTGATAACTAATGGTTGATGAAATACGGTGATAGGCTCTTTAGTGCCGAATCTCATACCCCATATTGTCGATTTATTATTATTATTAAGTAGGATTGAGGTAGAGATAAAGTTTTCATCAAAGCTATTTCCAAACTTTGATATAGATCGTTCTGATTTTTCAAGCGTGAAAAAAGGTATGAGAGATGTTCAGATTATTTTAATGTTTTTTTGAGATCCTGAAAGGATAAAGTGGCCGGAATATTATTTACAAATAAATTATTTAACCGTGTATTACCTATTTTATTGGTGAGTGTTTTTTTGGGTACGTTCTATTATTTTACGGCGCCAATGATTTGGCTGGACATCCGGAATGCTCGTGAAGCCGACCTACTCTGGCTCGATGAAGGACTGCATTTGAGGAGTATTGAGAGGATGCAGTCTCAGCATACATGGGAACTATTACATCAAGCTTATACGGCCTTTTACTCCCATATTAGCTATCTCGTATCCTGGTTTTTAAACGGCTTTGAAGAGTCAATTTCCACAGTTGGATTCATAACAGGTTCACGTTGGGCCTCTTACCTTAGCATACAGGTTCTTATTTTGACTGTTTTTTGGAGACTTTCAAGCCTCATGGAATCGTGGAAGTGGGCTTTATTAGGAATGTGTTTTGTCGGAATGCAGCGCGGAAGTTATTTTTTTGCTATAACCATGCATCCTGAACCTCCAATGCTTTTGGGTATTGTGATTGCGATATTTTCTGCAACTGAATATTTGCGTAGACCACGATTCCTCATGCTCTCTTGGATGGGCCTCGGTATCGCTCTGGCGATAGCGAGCAAGTTGCAGGCACTTCTATTATTGCCATGGGCTGGAATGATATTCTTGATAGGTCTGTGGATTGGTCGTATTAAGGGTCTAAGAACAATTATTTTGTGGATTATAGGCTCATTGACTACTTTGTTAAGTGGAGTGATTCTGTTTACACCCTACCAAGTATTTCATTGGCAACGCTTGTGGCAAGGAATCCAGTCTGAACGCAAAGTACAAACTTACACAGAAATAAATCTTTTTGACTGGGTTGAATATACAGCCTCTAACGAATTAGTCGGTTATTCTTACTCTATTTTGCTTTTATTATCACTTTATTCTTTTGCTAGGAGATTTTATAAAAACCGAAATAACTTGAGAGAATGGTTAAGCAGGCCGGTACCAGCTTTATATATTGCTAATTTGATATGGGTTTTGATTGGCACAGGGTACGTATTTGTGGAAGTGGAGGTGTTAATTGCACGTTATTTGATTCACGTTGCGCCCTCTCTGATGTTGCTCACCTTTGTTGGAGTATATTGGCTGTCTGTGACTCCTTCAACCAAGAGACAGTTTGCAGGTATTATTTTGCTAATTATTGTTGTTGCGGCAGGCTTACAACAGCAGACCAAACATGCCAGTTTTGATTTCAGAGTACGAAAGGGAATTGCTGATAGACTGGTTCATGTTCGTCAAGCAATGGCTGAATTAAAGATTATTGTTCCTCAAGATTCTCACATTTTAACGCCTCGCGGATTTCTCTTGGATTCTCAATGGTTTACAAATGCACATCAAGTAAACCCAAAAATGCAAATCATCGAGCAATCTAAAATAGAATTTTTACTAATACATGAAGGTTATTTGGTAAGTCTAAAAAGGGAAGGTATGTCTTTGGAAGATTCAAAGACAGAGAGTATCTACAGAGATGAAATTAAATTCCTGTCAGCACTAAAGCTAGATGGGGTGGGTGATAAATTCCAAGTTTTAAGAGAATTCTCAAAGGCTAGATTGACACTTTATCACAGAAAACATCAAAATTGATCAGGCAGTACATAATATTTCATTTTACTTTAATAAATCTTATACCACTTAAGCAAAATTTATGCAGCTAGATATTGTAATTCCCTGCTTCAATGAGACGGAGGTGCTAAGGAGTACCCACTCCAGAGTCCGAAGTATTTTGGAAGAAGTAAAGAAAAAAAAATTAATAGACGAGTTCAACATTATATATGTGGATGACGGTTCGTCTGATGGAACTTTTGAACTTCTTGATGAATATTCCCAAGAAGAAAAGTTTGTGAAAGTAATATCTTTCAGCAAAAATTTTGGTCATCAGGCTGCTTTATCTGCGGGCCTGAGAGTTGCTGAAGGTGATGCAGTTATATCTTTGGATGCAGATCTACAAGATCCACCTGAACTAATAGAAGAAATGCTTATCTGCTATCGCGATGGATTTGAAATTGTTTATGGTGTGCGAAATGATCGGGAGGAAGATACTTTTTTTAAACGACTTTCTGCAACGGGATTTTATAAATTGATGCAATGGCTTGGCGTACCTATTGTGCCACATCATGCTGAGTTCCGGTTAGTTAGCAGACAAGTCTTAGAAGCGTTTAAGCAGCATGGGGAAGTTAATATGTTCCTTAGAGGTCTGTTTCCACTGATTGGATTTAAGCATTGTACGGTGAAATACAAACGCGACCAAAGGCTTGCAGGAAAAACTAAATATCCATTGAGCGCCATGTTAAAATTTGGTTTTGAGGGGATCACCTCGTTTAGTGTGATCCCCCTGAGAGTCGCTTCTGTGGTTGGGATGTTTGTATGTCTTTTTACGCTATTGGCATCTGCTTGGGGTTTCTTAACTCATTTATTCGGAAATAGTATTCCAGGTTGGACTTCGATCGTGTTACCGATTTATTTTTTAGGTGGAGTACAACTGGTTTTTCTAGGACTCATAGGTGAATACATTGGCAAAATATATCTTGAAGTCAAAAAAAGACCACATTACATAGTCTGGAAAACAATGAATATTAACGAAAATAAACAAATAGATAATTTTTATTCAAATGCTAAGAGTATTTCAAATGATTAAAATAAAAGGTAATTATATAATTTTACTAATATTACTCCTAGCCTGTCTCTTTCGGTTGGGAAGTTACAACATATTACCTTTGTTCTCTGACACCGCGAACTATGCCAGAATCAGTGCCGAAATATCCAAAGGTGATTACTGGTTAACCGGTCCTAACGCAAGTGATAAGCCTCCGGTTTTTTTCTATGTACAAGCCGCATTTTTTGCTTTATTTGGAGTTCATGATTCTGTGGCGTTGCTCCCAAGCTTCTTGGCTGGATTGATAGGCGTTGTGTTCTTGTTTGCTATCGGCAAAGAAGTGCATAGTGATCTTGCGGGATATTGGGCCGCTTTTATGCTTGCGATCTCACCTACTGCCGTGCAAATGTCAGGCTTAGGTTTGGTGGATGGATTGTTGGTGACAACCATTTTATGGTCATTTTGGCTTTTGCTAAAAAAACATTTTTTTTGGGGAGGTGTTGCAATAGGACTGGCTTTTGGTGTCAAACAAACCACTCTAGCTTTTGGGCCACTCTACCTTTATTGGATTATCATTTGTGCGATATACAGGGCTCCTGACCCTTTCCGGTCTCTATGGTACGCTCTGAAAAAAAGTATGTTTGGTTTTAGTGTTGTGTTCTTTCCAATAGTGTATTGGAGTATATTTTTAGCAGAGCAACGGCTGAAAATATTTATGGACATCATATGGCGTTTGGGTTTTGTGGAAAAAGTTTCTGGACATGGCTTGCGCGAATTTCAAGGTTCAATTGAGTGGAGAATTTCTGAACTTGCAGAACGGTTTTCACGATTGATTGGTGTTTCGTGGCACTTTTTGGCCGCTGCATTTTTGCTAGGAATTGTGTTGAGCTTTGGGAGAGTACTGTATTTAAGAATGAATGGAAGAACGCCACGTTTATATGATTTGTTGAATTTAGGGATGGTTGGTTTTTCCTTGTTTTACCTTTATGTCTATGTTTTTCATCTTAATAAACTAGGTGGAATTGCATACTTATACCCTATATTCCCTTTGGTGATGCTCTCTTTTGCTTTTCTGATCGCAGATTTATACACTGTCACTGAAAGCCGGAAGAGCAACAGGCTTAGTAGGATTGTCGTTCTTCCTGGATTCAAATTATTGACTTGGTTACTTGCCGGGATTCTCACCATTTGGATTTTGAACAAATCTATCAATATCGTAAAACACAATATTAAAACCACTTACAACGCTCCTTTTCAAGGTCTTGAATCTGTTTCAAAGCGCTTGGAAGAATACGTTGGACCCAAAAGTATAATTTTTTCAAATCATACACTTTGGGGACTCGGATATTACTTGCAGGAATTCCACAATAGAAGGGAGAGCTACCAACTAAAAAAACATCTTAAATACATGAAATCAATCCTTAACTCAGAACCATACACAAATTCTTATATTTTGTTTTATCGGGGCCTGTACCATGAAATTGAAGAGGTCCGCAAGGAACTTTCCGGACAGTTTGCCCTCAAACCAGAATTTGAAAGTGCGGAAGGGAATTTCCGGTTTTTCAGGATTATCCCGGAAAATTTGAATTATACCGATCCAATCGCAAAGCAAGGGCTAGATTGGAATAACGAGTGGGAGCAATGGACAAAAGAACAAATTCAGCAAAGATGGCAGCCTGAAAACTTGGAAATAGAGACACGAATCAATGCTCAGACAGGGAATCAAGAGGTTTTGTTGAATGTGTCTCCAGCCCCATTTGATTTGCTATTTGCTGATTCAGTAGAAATACTCATTGAAAATCCACTTATGAACGTCCAAAAATCCATTCATTCAAAGTGGCCAATTTTTAAGCAATTTGAAAATATTGAAATACACTTTATTCTGAGAGATCAATCTCTGGAAAAACAGGTGCTTGAAAAATATCCACAAATTACAAATTTGGACATCCAGACTTCTCAGGAGGAGACAAGTATTACGGCTTCTGGAGAAATGAATGGAGATCTTTTGGATATCAGGTCCAGTTTTCGTTTTTCTCAACAAAAATATTACACTGACATCCAACTTCGGGAGATTCAAATAAATGAATGGGATTTATTTTGGTTGACCCGGATTTTTAAAAACCGCTTGATTCAACCACTTAAAATAAACCGCCAGCATTTGTTCGACTCCAACCTTGTGAGAATTGAAAGTCAATCAGGGGTCAATCATTTTTATTATAAGGGATCCCCTTAAATCTGATCCAGAATTAGGTCACTACAAGGCTGTTGCTTTTAAATACCCAATTGGCGGGTTGCCCTTCGACTTGAATAACATCTCAAACTCGGTCAGAATATTGTTTTCGTTGTATTCACTATTGTGCAGATCCGAGGTGTGTTCAACAATCTTGTAGGTTTTGAGTTGCTGCAGGATTTCAGTAACCGTTTCAAAATATTCGAGATGATCCGTTTTAAATAGTAGTTCACCGTTGGAGCGGAAAAGGGGAAGCATTACGCTTAGAAATTCAGCACTTAGGATACGATTTTTGCGGCGTGATTTTTTGGACCAGGGGTCAGGAAAATTAATGTGCATGCAGTTCATACTGTTGTTTGGCATGTATTCATGCAAAAACTCACCTCGTTCACGCATCAACAGGATGTTGTGAGTGTTTTGCTGTTCCATTTTTTTGGCTGCGAGTACAAGTCTTTTGTAACGTAATTCAAAGCCGATGAAGAAGTCCTGGGGATTTACCAGAGCCCATCCGATCAGGTAACGACCTGAACCGCAGCCAATTTCCAGATGGACTTTTCCGGAAGCAGCAAGAATATTTTCTTTTTTGCTGTCCCAGAGTTGCTGAAAAATTTGAGGCGTAGGATGCGGAATTAGAAGTTCCGGATAATCGAAAACACGAGCCATGTACGGATTGATTTTTACCAGTTGTGCAAAAACTTCTGGATTTTCGTCACGGTGGTTTCGTGGGCGGAATCGCATGGAGATTAGAAATATTGGAGTTAGTTGGAAATAAAAATTTAGTTTTTGTAGAAACGGCTCATTTTTCTTATGACGGCACGGTAACACTTAAGTTAAGTGATAAGCGTGAGCTGAAACTGGCTGCTGAGATATGGACCGGTTTAGGGCAGCCAAAAGACTTGCCGCTGACTGACGAGCAGCAGGAATTATTGGAGAAAGAAGCCTGCTACACGACGATCCGCAACAAAATACTGAGCTTTCTCGCCGCACGTGAGCATTCTGCTTTTGAATTACGCAGAAAGCTGCAACAACGTTTTTATAAATACGCGGCATTTGATGTTTCTGTCTTGGTGGAGCGTTGTTTACAGGAAATGCAAGAGAGCGATTTTCAAAGTGACGAGCGTTTTACCAATCGTTTTGTCGAATCAAAACTCGCGAACAATCCAAATGGTCCGTACAAGATTTTACAGGATCTTCAAAATCGCGGTATCTCCCGTGAAATGTCAGAGAAAATTCTGCATAAACTCGGCAATCAGGAGTTGTGGCTGAAAAAAGCACTAAAGTGCCTGGAACGTTTGCATAAAAAAGGAAAAGAACAATCACCTGCGGTTTTAAACCAAAAACTTTACCAGCGCGGTTTCTCCTGGGAAACTATTGAACTGGCACTGGCAGAGTATCAAAACTTTATCAAACATTCTGAGTCCGGAGATTTAAATGCCGAACCGGAAACGTTCACTACTGAAAACCATTGACTCACAATTGTCGCAATGCATAGACAAGATTTGCAAACTAATTCCGACTCTACTGAAACAGATTCGTTACATCAATCAAATTTAAATTCTGGAGAAATCATCAATTCCGAAATAGATCAGCGTTTTCCGGAAAGGCTGAGCAAAGAACACATCAAGACTCTACCGATTCAATCGTTTGAAGGTAAGATCCATTTAATCACAGAAAGTAAAGATGTAAGTGACGCAATAAAAATATTGCGTAAGGCCTCTGTTTTGGGTTTTGATACTGAAACACGACCGACCTTCAAGAAAGGCGATCAGTATTCAGTTTCACTTTTGCAGTTATCCACACGTGATGATGCTTTTTTGTTCCGCTTAAACTATTTTGGACTTCCGGAGGAATTGGCGTCTTTGTTGGCAGATCCGGAAATTTCAAAAGTTGGAGTTGCGATTCTGGATGATATCCGTGCACTCAGAAAATTACGCAAATTTGAGGCCCAAGGTTTTGTTGAATTGTCAAACATCGGGAGTGAGTTGGGGATTATAACTTGCGGCTTACGGAATCTCGCGGCTATTTTCTTTGGAGTCCGTATATCTAAAAAAGAACAATTAACGAATTGGGAGCGTCCGGATCTTAATTCAAGTCAATGTCTTTATGCGGCTACCGATGCCTGGATATGTTTGAAAATGTTTAGTTTTCTGGAAAATGAAAAAGTCCTTCCAGAAAATATAGTATGGAAATTGCCGGAACCCCAACCTCCAAAATCAAGGCGAAGGTTCAAAAAAAAGAACCTGGAGCTGGAAAATTGATGTTGCCCCAAAAACAATGGTATGACTCATCCACAGCAGATCCTGAACAAGTAAAACAATTGTGCCGTGAGTGGAATACGAATCCGATTGTGGCAGAAATACTTTTGCGTAGAGGATACAAAACGCGTGAAGAAATCACATCTTTTCTAAATCCGCAACTAAAAAATCTCCGGGATCCTTTTGAACTTCGCCAGATGCAGGAAGCGGTGAATCTGTTGCAGGAGATGATTACTGAAAATAGGCGCATTGTAATTTTAGGCGATTATGACGTAGACGGAATCACGGCGACGGCTTTGATGCTGGAGTTTTTGCATAAATGTGGGAAGCTGGATTTAGACTTTTTTATTCCGAACCGTATAAAACATGGTTACGGTTTAACGGAATCAAGCACAGATATTTTGCTGGAAATGAAACCGGAACTGGTCATTACTGTGGACAACGGAATAACCGCAGCCAGGGAAGTTCAGCGATTGAATGATGAAGGGATAAAAACAATAATCACAGACCATCATTTGGCGGATCCTAGTTTACTGCCTTCCGGAATCGTGGTCAATCCAAATCATCCTGAATGTAAGTATCCGTTCAAAAAAATTTCCGGATGCGGTGTGGCACTCAAGTTGATTATGTCATTACGCAAATCGTTGCGGTACTCCGGATGGTGGACTGCAGAAAGGCCGGAACCAAATTTGCGCGACATTCTTGATTTAGCTGCTTTAGGCACGGTGGCGGACGTGATGCCTCTCGTGGATGAAAATCGGATTTTGACGCATCACGGACTCCGGGTGATGAATGAAAAACCGAGGCTGGCGATACGGGTTCTGCAAAAATTGAAAAATGTTAAAACAATTACTTCGCGGACATTAGGTTTTCAATTTGCACCTTTGCTGAATGCGGCAGGTCGTCTGGAAGATGCTGATATGGCTGTCAGATTTTTACTTTCAAATGACCAGCAAGAAGCTGAAAAAATGGCCAAAAAACTGGAAGCTACAAATATTCAAAGACGTGAAAAAGAAGGAGAGATGCTGGTAACAGCTCTTGCTCTTGCAGAAAAACAAAAGCATAATCCGGCATTGATTTTGACCTCTCCGGAATTTCACGAAGGGATAAACGGCATTGTCGCTACCCGTTTGGTGGAACGTTTTTACAAGCCAGTGCTGATACTCAGTGAGCGTGAAAAAAAGTTGAAAGGTTCCGGACGCTCCATTCCGGAACTGCATTTGAAGGACGCACTTTCGGAATGTGCAGATTTACTGGAACGTTTCGGTGGTCATGCCGCAGCAGCTGGCTGCAGGTTGATTCCGGAAAATTTAAATGAGTTTCGGAAACGGTTTTTTGCTTTTTGCAAGAAAAATATTCCTGAATCAATTGAGCCTAAATTGCAATTGGATGGCTCACTGGATTTTCCAAAATTAACGAATATGTTTGTGGAGCAGTTAGAGCGTCTCCAGCCTTTTGGAGAAGGAAATCAGGAACCGCTATTTTCTGTTGAAACACCGGAATCACCTTTCACAAGACTCAAAGAGATACATGTCAAATGGCAAGTAAATGGAAATGTTGAAATTATAGGCTGGAATCGCGCAGAGAACTTTGCGGAAAAGTTGCCTTCACAACTCGCAGTTAATTTGGGTTTTAACGAATTCCGCGGCAGACGTAAAATCCAACTTACTATCCAGGATTCGCAAGGATAATTTCGACTGAAATACACCCACGCAGCAACTAAATTTAAACTGTGAATGAACATCACAGTTACAAATGTCTTTGTTTTTGGAGCAGTCTATCCAAAAAGGTGATGGAGGTTTTCACGGCAAGTAAAAAAAGAAACAAAACGAGAAGATTAAAGAGAAAAAATGCATCCAGACACAATGAGGTTCATTGACAGATGGGCCGGGATACCACTATGTTTTTTTACAAGTTTGTTAATTTGGAAAAATAAAAAAACAGGTATTGGAGCTGAATCAAATGACACTATTGTCTTTATCGGTATTGCTGAAATCGGGGCGTTAGTAGTGGCATATCCTGCAATTCAGGAAGCGCGTAAACAACATCCACAGAGCCGGATTTGTTTCATCACCGCTCCTGCTGGGAAACAGACATTAGAACTGATGGGTTTTGAGGAGAAAGACATCTTGTTGATCAGAACAAGCTCAATTCAAAACATTTTAGGTGACATCGTCAAGATTCGTAATGTTTTTAAGAAGGTCAGAGTTTCAGCAGTTGTTCTAGAACCGTTTACGAGATTCAGTACTTTGGTAGCTACCTGGATAGGAGCTTCAAAACGTTTAGGTTGTCATCGTTTTTTGGCTGAAGGTGTTTATCTGGGAAATCTCCTAACGCATCGTTTGGTTTATAATCCACATCTGCATGCTTCACAAACATATTTCGCTTTAGCAAAATTATTGGAGGAACCGGAGTCAGTTGAACCTACCCTGAAAGAAGTAGTCGCTTCCCAAATTAAAAATAGGTTAAAAATTGAAATCCCTGAAAATGAACATCAAATTTTAAAGCAGCGTCTGCAGGGAGAAATTTCAGATTTTAGTTTCAAAAAGATTGTTTTGCTTAATGCGAATGCCAGTGATATTGTTCCCCTGCGAAAGTGGTCACTGTCAAATTTTGTTGAACTGGGCAAACGACTCCTGGAAAATGCAGAAATTACCGTTGTCTTGACGGGAAGTCCGGAAGAAAATGAGGCGTGTGCGGATTTAGCTTTGAAAATTGATCCTGATAGAGTGATTAATTTTGCGGGTAAAACAACTTTCAAAGAATTGATAACCCTCTATTCTCTCAGTGATTTATTGGTTACCAATGATTCTGGCCCAGTTCATTTTGCATCTACAACCGATATTCCGATTATTGCTTTGTTTGGTCCGGAAACACCAAAAATATTTGGTCCAATGAGCCCGCATGCTAAGACGATTTCACTTGGTTTGGCCTGTAGTCCGTGTATCTCTGTATTTAATCAGAAAAAATCTTCATGTACTGATAATCAGTGCATGAAGCAAATTACTGTAGAGATGGTGATTCAAGAAACTCAAAAAATTCTTAGAAAATGAAACTGTGGATTTCTTCTTTATTTTTTCAAAATCCTGCAATAAGCTGGTTGGCAATCACATTAGTTGTTTGGTGGTTTGGTATTGCAGGGCGGGATTTATTTTTGCTGCCGGCTCTTATTTTTGTTGGAATTCAAAGCTACCGTCTCTGGGAAAAAAAACAAGCCTTCAAGATTTCAACCAAGTGGGTCAATAGTTTATCCGGGAAACGCTGGCTGATCAGCATGTTTTTTGTTCATGTTCTTTTATATCTGGCAATAACATTATTAAAATATTATTCATTTCGCTGGAATGTCTGGGATGTGGGTAATTTCAGCAACAAACTCTACAATATTTCGCAAGGTAGTTTTTACTCTTCCTATCTAGGCTCCCACAATTGGGCTGACCATTTTTCGCCTTCGATGTCTCCATTGGCCTTATTATATCTATTAACTCCTAGTACTCACTGGGTTACACTAGCTAAAACGGCAGCGTATCTGAGTGTCCCTCTGCTGATATTTAAGATTTGTCGGGAAGCTATTCAAAGTAAAGAGCAAGCTTGGAGCGTAACAGCAATATTGGGAGTTGCTTGGATGCTCTTTTATGCTCCTGCCTTAAACAGTCTTTATTATGAGTTTCAACCTTCTGCTCTGGCTCCACCTGTTATCCTTTATGCTTTTTTGAATTTTCAACGCGAACATTGGCTGCGTTTCTGGTTGAGCATGATTATTTTACTCGGTTTTAAGGAACACCTTGGTGCTGTATGGATTGGCTTTGGCTGTTACATGGTTTTGGTAACCACCAATAAAAAAACAGGTCTATTACTCATAGCCGCTGGTATCGTTGCAATTTACCTGATTATGTTTCAGGTTATGCCTTATTTCCGTAATTATGAAGAAACGTGGAGTATGGTCATTGGTCCGTTTCAAGATGTTCCAGCAAAAGTGTTATATATTTTCAAAATTTTAATTCCACTCTCCTTTTTACCTGTATTATTTTGGCGCATTGGGATTTTGGCTGGTCCGGCAATTGGGGTTAATATACTCTCAGCAAATCCTAGTATGTATTCAACGAGCTTTCATTATGACGACCTCTCTGCAACATTGTTGATGATTGCCATGATACTCATCATTTCAGCAAATTTGGACAAATTAAAAATTTGGCAGAAGAGAAGTTCTGGCCAATGGTTGATTTTGGTCTGGTTGGTTTGTGTATTCAGCTTGTTACCTTCAAGTCCGATGAGAGAACTCTATGCGGCAATTCCCAAGCAGTCCCACAGGGAAATTCGAAAAGAATTGATTGAGTTTGATCAATTTTCAAAAGGTGAATCTATCGCAGTGCAAACTTCACTTGGAACTCAATTTCATCGTAAGGACATTTTAGCAATTACACAGGATGTAAATGGGAATTGTTCTCCCATGCAACGAGACATGTCAGTTCCTGTCTCAAAATATTTACTCTTTGCCAAATCTTTAAACCACTACTTGATTAATGACTTGGAGAAATGCTTAAAAGAGATGGATCAATCAAAAGATTATCAAATACTTTCTGGATATCAACATATAAAGGTATATAAAAAAATAAATTGAGTTCTTAGCGACTTTTATAAAAAAATTATTATGTGGGGCTTCATTGTTTGGATGCTGAAAACAAGATAAAGCATAGTGATACATGGAGAAATAGCATTGAAAACATTCTACAAAATTTAGATATTGTTCTGCTTGTTCATAAATTAATATCTGGTTATTGTTTAAACATGCTTTTACGATTAGGTCTATGAGGGGCAAATTCCGCTAATACATAAACAACTAATGAAAAACAAAATTTTAGTATTTATAGCAACTTATAACGAAAATCTAAATATCTCAGATCTTTTTTACGATATAATTAAGATTTCTCCAGAATATGATGTTTTAATTATTGATGATAATTCCACAGATGGTACAAAAGAAAGCCTCGAAAAACTCAACGCTAAACACTCCTGCCTGACTGTCATTAACAGACCACGGAAAATGGGAGTGGGTTCAGCCCATAGAGCCGCAATGATTTATGCTTTGAAAAATAAATATGAGGAACTGATTACTATGGATGCTGATTTTTCACATTCCCCAAGCACAATCCCGCAAATGCTGGAAAAATTAAAGACTTCAGATTTTGTTATTGGTTCACGTTACATGAAGGGTGGAAAAAGTGATTATGAAGGTTATAGAAAATGGGTGAGTCTAATTGCGAATAAATTGGCCAGATTGACACTCGGAATTAAGATACACGAGTGTACGACTTCATTTAGAGCGTTTCGTGTCAGTTTGTTAAACACCTTAAATCTTAGTGCTATAAAATCGGATGGATACTCATTTTTTCTGGAGTGTGTTTATGAATTAAAGCATGTTGATGCAGTAATGACGGAAGTCCCAATACACTTCAAGGATCGTTTTCACGGTAATTCAAAAATCCCAAAAACTGAGATATTTAGAAGTATGTACAAACTTGCATGTTTGTTCCTCTCTAGGTTTTATAAAAAATGAGAAGATTTAAACAACTCAGTCTTAGTAGAGATTTATGGACATTAATGCTAAACATAGAACTCAGTTAATAGAAACATTTATGGGAGGATATATTGTTGAAACACAGTTTAACATACTATACAAAGAAAATTTTTATAATATAGTTGCATATTATCCGTTCATTATAATGCGTGGAGTTAGTTGAGATTAAAAAAAGTGTAGGTTAAAATAACTTAATGTTAATTTTAGTAAAATCTCACAGAGAAGAATAATCTTAATTAGTACTGGATACACAATTTATATTTTAAAAAAATAGAGTTAATAACTTAATCATTTTAAATAAAACTAACTAAGTTTATTTAATACACCATATGTATATAGAAATGCGAAAAACATTAATAATGTTACTTTTTGTATTTAGCTGTATTCTTTACTTTACTTTGTCAATACCATCCAATTCAATATGGATGGACCAAACAATGGCTATTAATATTGCTAAAGACATAATTGATGGGAATTTCCCATTAGTGGGGTACGTTAGTAGCAATGGGATGCATACATTCCCTGTTTTTTACTATTTGGTTGCGCCTCTGGTTTACATTTCAGAAGAACCAATATTTTTATATTGGTCAGTCGCTTTTTTCAATATTGTTGGAATTATACTTTTAGCAAATTATACTTTCAAAAAATACGGCTATCTTGAAAGTATAATATTATTATTATTTTCCGCGACACATGTTTGGTCATTATATTTTTCCTCCTTTTTTTGGAATCCAAACTATATTCCATTCTTTATGTGCATGTTCATAATATTTCTATCTAAGTTACTTAATGAAAGTAAGTCTGTAATATATTTTCATCTTTCAGGAATATTAATAAATATTGTTGTGCAGATGATGCCGCAAGCAATTATTTTAATTCCAGCTTTCATATTTATACTCTTTATTTTCAAAAAACTACCAAGCATATTGCACCAGATAATTCATATACTAATTCAAATTATATTAGTATACCCATGGTTGTATTATTATATATTTGTATTTAACTGGGACCAGTTCTATTCTAAAAAAAAGTTATTCAAAAGCTTTTATACTCCTGCTATGGAATATTTCAACTTTTTAGGAGGTTGGGGCTTAGCCAATGAATATAGAGCATATATCAGCTACGGAACAAACACTTTCCCAAACACAACAATATTCAATAATATGTTATTTGTCTCGGGTCTGATTCTATTAACAATGTTAGTCTATTCAACCTACTTATCATTTAAGCATATCCAATTTAGAGATATATTAAATATTCAAGTAAAAAAAATAAACGAATTGGACTTGCCACATGTTAAATTATTGATAGCTCTATCTATAATTAATTTGTCATGTCTTATGTTCCTGTTGGTGGGGATGCACGTGCATGCCCATCACTATCAATTTCTTACGCCTTTATTGGCGTTGAATTTTGCAGTATTGGTTGGTGTAGAAAATAAACGGAAAAAATTAATAATATCACTATTATTAGTAAGCATATTTATTCAAGGTTCATTCAGTTATTGGCGTGCATATTCGGAGTACACAAAACCCTATGTGACTGATATTGGATATTCGGATAAATTTACACAGTATTATGCTGATAATTGTAATGCAGATTCATCAGCATATATCTTAGATCCCCGAGGTTTACAGTTCTTTAAATCGTCGACTGGATCAGTTGATAAGAATGCTTGCGGTAAAGTTGTGCTTGTTATGAGGGATCATTATGCACAATCAGAAATTATCAGATGGATGCTTGAAGAAGAATATCGAAAAACTGAAATGGTTTTCAAGGATTATATGATTTGGTCAGCAAATAAGGATCTCCTATGAAAAAGTTCTTTATCATTTTTGTTTTTATAATATCCAGTCTCTTCATGGTAATTATTCTGTATGCTGGTGACATTTCGGAAAAGCTTACTCACAATCTAAACCGAAATCTCGATGTCGACTGGGGAGATGATCATCCAAAAATTACCAAGCAAAATATGAAAGTGGATCTTCTGGATTTGTCTGTAAAATGGGACACATTAAACATAGTACTTGTAAAATCTCAAAGTGCACTTATTCTCAATTACATTTCTAAGATGCAAGCCTTCAAGTGTATTACAAATATATCTTTCATGTTGAATATACAAATTGAAATAAAGTGCGATGAAATTAGGATAGACTATAAAAGTAATAATTGGGTCAGCCATGATGGAATGAATATCTCCAGTACTTTTTTCTTTGAGCGTCGAGTATTTGATGACATTTATGATAAGCAAGGAAGTTTTGAGGTGAAAATTAGTGCGAAAAAATTGTATTTGAACAAAATAAACAATGGCCAGTATTTAGTTAAGTACTATTTTGACAATAATAAAAAATTATTGACTAATATTAATGGGAGAGATATCAGCTTAACTAAGCAAAATGAGGGGCTAAATGTTCATACACCTGAAACAAATTTCTTTATCCTAAATCGTAATTTTTTTAATAACACCAAAAAATTGAATAAATCTGGGGCTTGATATATTGTTTTTGACAGCTGAGATTCTTTTGGTTAAAAGTTTTTGAATGATTAATCATCCAAAAGAGTCATCCTGGGTAAAAACCTAATTGATTTGTACACAGATTATTTGATCAGTTTATTCTTCAAAACTACTGCTACAGGTCTTTCATCCAGAGCAGACGCTTGTCTAAGTCATGATCAAATTACCATATTCTTAGCAGAATCAAATTTAGATTCTAAAAATTTGTAGTTAAATGTAAAACCGATGCTTCAAGAATTTAAAAAAGTCAAAGGCACCTTAGTTATAATTATGACGATAGTATTGCGCAAAAACCATATATAGTAAAAAAATGAAATTGTTTGTTATCCTTGGGATCATGCAAAAATGGCGCGTCAGTTGAAAAATTTGCCTTCAGAACTTGATCAAAATAATCCATGTTAGAAAATAGGGAAAATAGGGTAAATAAAATCTAAATTTAAAATTGCAGGATTTAGGTCAAACAATAGTTCTCTTTACAGTTAATAAAAAAACTATTCAAATAATCCTTTTATAACTTTAAGTAATAATGATTTCACCCATTTTATAAAAGTTTGCCCCTCACTATTTATAAGTGAAAGTAAATTGATGGGCTTCCTCATGGGACATTATCAGATAGAATTTTTAGACATGATCAATATTAGTTTGCCAGATAAACACAGATTTTTAAGGGGACTCTTTTGGCTTGTCTTTATGATGAAGGCACTTGAATGTTTACTACCCACCCCACACGGCGATGCTCTTTATTACCATTTGGTGGCCCCAAAAATATGGGCGTCTTCTTCATGGTCTGAGATGTCTCTAGATCTGTCCCATTACGTCCAAGCTGGATACTTCGATCTCATTTATTTCATCCCTTTCTCCTTTTCAGACTCCCTAATGAAGAATCAGATTGCTGGTCAATTTCTTCATTTCTTTTTCTCTATCGGCTTGGCAAGCCTCTTATGTCTTCGCTGGGTCAATCATAGAGTCTGGGGGCCACTGGCGGCGATTTCCATGCTCACCATTGCCAGGGATAGTGGCTTCTTTCACTACGCTAAAAACGACGGTGCACTTGCTTTAGTCTCTCTGGTAGCAGCGGGGCTGATTTATAGGGCTAAATACCTCGGGAAAGATCAAGAAAAGTTTAGTTTGGTAGTAATAGGGCTTATGCTGGGTCTTGTTCCAAGTATCAAGATGAGTGGACTTTTGGTGGTGCTACCACTGTCCCTCTATTTTGTCTGGCAAAATCGCTATAAAGTCTCAAATATCGTCATCACCGGCAGCATCGCCTTGCTCGTGTTCCTGCCGGCTCTAGCGAAGAATTACATCTACACGGGAAATATATTTTTCCCCGCCCTCGTTTCTAGGTTCCCTGGATTTCTGACTCAGCCCATGCTGGACCATTATTCCTTTTTCTATGGTAACCCCATGACCTTAGACACCTTCGGCATTCAGATTCGAGACTTTCTAACCGGTAAATTCCTCTTCATTATCCATCCCATTCTTATGTGGCTCAACTATAAATCTGGGAGAAGCTCCCTAAATTTCTTTGCCTGGTTGTCTCTTGCTGCCTTTGGGCTGTATTTAGTATTCAACGGTAGTCTGCCCCATCCCAGGTACTTTTTTTCCAGCTATTTCTTGTTGGTCTTGTTTATCTTCCTAAGCTTAAAAGCTATGTCCGAAGACCCCAAAACCAGCAGCTTTTTTACAACTAAAACTGGCCTTGTGCTGCTGATACTGATTGTTATGAGTGATGCCAAATTAGACTTGGTAGGCCGTAATATTAGGGATGCGGTGACGGGCCATTATTCTTTGACAGAACAAGAAATGGTGCGTAGGGAAATACCTCTGACAGCACTTTGGGATAAGATCGAAGCGAATGATTCGGAGGTTGTTGATTATGTTATTAGTGACTCGTACTCAAGCTCTTATTACCTTCCCCGGGGGGTCCGTCTGCATACGGCCAAACAAAGCTATGGTGCTGAGTTTCTACTTGACTGCCATATTCAGGATGATCTATCTCGTTTAAAGTTCTATCGTTATAGCCTCCTGTCCTCCGAAAATAGCAATCTTTGTTACCAATTTATTAGAGATCACGGAACACTACTGACTGAACTTAAGGGTCTCAAGCTGTATCAGAATCCTACCAGAGCAGAATTATAGTGGAACCCTTAAATGAGACAATATGCTAAAGTACATTCTTGTGAATGAATGAGTTACTGCAAGCAGTAAGATCATTTCAGTTTTGATTTCTACTAAATATCAAATTAAGACACAATTCTTCTTCAAGAGTCACGATGATTGCCAAAACATTTTCTGCTACAGTTTTAGGAATCGATGCTCATTTGATTGAGGTAGAGGTCGATGTTACGGTTGGGATGAGCGTTTTCAATATCGTGGGCCTGCCGGATGGTACGATCAAGGAAAGCCGTGATCGTGTTTTGTCGGCGGTCAACAACTCCGGATTCAGTTTCCCTGTGCGCAGGGTGGTGGTAAATCTGGCACCTGCGCCTTTGCGTAAAATCGGTTCCGGTTTTGATTTGCCGATTGCCTTGGCTTTATTGGGCACGATGGGCTTGTTTCCTCCAGAAAATCTGAACCGCGCCATGGTGGTGGGAGAATTGTCACTGGATGGTGAAATCCGGCCTGTGCGTGGTATTTTACCAGTTGCAGTGGCAACGAGGGATCATAAATTAGAGCAGTTGATTCTACCAAAAGCAAATGAAGCCGAAGCAGCAGTAGTCGAAGGAATTAGCATAGTTCCTGTTTCAACACTCTCTCAAGTGGTGCAGTATTTAAAGGGTGATTTAGAAATCACAGCAGTTGATTATGATCCACAATCGTTGTTTTCGCAGGAACAGTTTCATGAAGAGGATTTTCAGGATGTAAAAGGGCAGGAGCACGTCAAGCGGGCTCTCGAAGTTGCGGCCGCGGGATCACACAATTTGCTGATGCTCGGCCCTCCTGGTTCCGGGAAAACGATGCTCGCCCGTCGTATGAGCACAATCCTGCCGCCTCTAAGTTTTGACGAAGCACTGGAATGCACTAAAATACACAGTATCGCCGGTTTAATTCCTTCCGGAACAGCATTAATTTCAGCACGTCCTTTCCGCTTTCCGCATCACACAATTTCACAAGCCGGATTGGTCGGCGGCGGTAGTATCCCTGGGCCGGGCGAAATATCATTATCACACAACGGAGTTTTATTTCTTGATGAATTTCCGGAATTCCCACGCGCAACTCTCGAACTGCTCCGACAGCCTTTGGAAGACGGCAGCTTGACGATTTCACGCGCAGCGATGTCTTTGGAGTTTCCTTGCAAATTTATGCTTTTGGCTTCGATGAATCCATGCCCTTGCGGTTATCATGGAGCTCCAACCGGTCAAGGTGAAAACCGCCGAGAATGTAATTGTCCACCTCAGCAAATTCAAAAATACCGTGCCAAAATTTCAGGACCTTTGCTGGATCGAATTGATATTCACCTTACCGTGCCTGCAGTTGAATATGAAAAATTGGCAGAAGCAAGACAAGGGGAATCGTCCAAAAATATTCGGGAACGTGTTGTCCGCTCGCGTCAAATTCAGCAGGAGCGTTTCCAAAATTCCTCGACCAGAAACAACTCAGGAATGACACGCAAGGAGTTGGAAAAGCATGCCCAGCTTGCTGATGCTTCAAGAAAAATGCTGGAACAGGCGATGACCAAAATGGGCTTGAGTGCCAGAGCTTATGACCGTATCCTCAAAGTTGCCCGTACGATTGCCGATCTGGCGGAGCAGGAAAACATCGATACTCTCCATGTTGCAGAGGCCATTCAGTATCGTAATCTGGATCGACCACTTTAAGAGTAAATCAAACAAAAGAGGAATTCCAATAAATCCGGATTTGTAGTTTGGATTAAACAGACTTGAGTGTTTTTTAGCATCTTGACAGAATCAGACTTTTTCAAAAATCAAAATAAATTATCATGAATTATACTTTCCCTTTTACGGCAATTGTCGGTATGGATCTGGTTAAACGGTCACTGCTTTATCATGCAATCGATCCTCGACTAGGCGGTTTATTGCTGATGGGACATCGAGGTTGCGCAAAAAGTACTGTGGCGCGGGCCTTTCGGGAAATTTTACCAGCTCCGGCAAATGTTGAAGAAGCACCTTTTGTGGAAGTTCCTCTCGGCACAACAGAGGATCGCCTGCTGGGTTCAATTGACGCATCACGCTTGCTTGAAAACGGAGAATGGACTGCACAAACAGGTTTGATTCAACAAGCAGATTCAGGTGTCCTTTACATCGACGAAGTCAATCTGCTGCCTGATCATCTGGTGGATTCGATTCTTGATTCTGCCGCCAGCGGACAGCACCGCATTGAACGGGATGGTCTTTCCAAAACTGTCAGCGCCCGCTATATTTTGATCGGCTCAATGAATCCGGAAGAAGGCGATTTGCGCCCGCAATTAACTGATCGCTTCATGCACGGAATTCTGGTGCATGATAATTTTAGTGTTGAGCAGCGTCGCGAAATTGTTCGTGTACGGATGGATTTTGACGATGATCCGCAATTGTTTTTGGTTGAACATCAAAAGAATTTGGCACAGCTGAGAACGAAAATTATTCAAGTTCGGCAACAGTTGAAAAATGTTGAAATTACGGAAAACCTGCGTACTGAAGTTGCCGAGAAAGCGACTGCGTTAAATTTGGAAGGAGTACGTGCTGAACTCGGAGTTTTGCGAACTGTACGCTGCGCTGCGGCATGGCGTGGTGAAACTTCGGTTTCTGCGGATGATTTAGAGGAAGCCTGGATTTTGTGCCTCGGACATCGGCAGGAAAATCAACCACCGGAAAATCAAAACCCGAAACCTGAAATCAAACTTCCGCAACCTCCTGAATTCAAGCCGGAATCAAAGCGTTTGCAAATGCCGAAAACTTCCGCTTCTCCAACTTCAGCCCAGACAGATGAAATAGTGCTGGAATCTTCGCAAAATATGGCTCATGCGGAACTGGCTTCATGGTGGCAGAGTCCGGAACAAAAACAGTCTCCGGCTGCCTTTGTTTCCGGAACATCGCGTCCTGTTCCCGCTCACGTTTCTCATGCGCGTCTCTGTTGGAATTCTTCGCTGAAAGCTTCTCTGTTGAGGGGCTGGTCTCCGGGAAAAGCGTGGCATCTCCGCTTTCGCAAACCGGCAAGGCGGCCTAATTTTTGGTTGTTTATGGACGCAAGCCGCTCTACCGGAAGCATCGGTAGCAGTCCATCCTCACGTTTTTTGAATGAAGCACGTAACGTAATTCAAACACTTGGCGCAAAAACTTTCGGCAGCCGCTTTCATGTTTTGGTTTTGCAAAAAGGAAAAATCAGCTGGTGGATAAAACGCGGAACTGCACAAGCTGTGCAGAAAAATTTGGCACAACTTACGGAAGCAGCCGGAAAAAGTCATTTGACTTCTGCTTTGAATCAGCTGCGTAATGCTATTCAAAAACAAGGTGTTTTAAGTGGAGATCGTGTTTTGCTTTGTTCTGATGGCATGCTCAGTCCGGAGTCTGAAAAAACTGTTCCGGAAAGTAAAAAGCGGTTCAGAAAGGCGCTCTTGAGTCTTTCTGAAAGAGTCCGGAATATTGCGTGGATTCATCCTCAGTTACAGCGCGGAATGCGCCATTGGCTTCCACGACTGGTCGAGGGGACAGAAGTCCGCCTGATTTCTTTGGACTGAAATGCAAGACCCAAACAATCATAAACACAAAGGATTCATCGTCGCTGGAATGCACAGCAGCGGCGGAAAAACCGCAGTTACATGTCTGCTCCTTGCCGCATTACACCAGCGAAAATTAGCGGTACAGCCTTTCAAAGTTGGTCCGGATTATATTGATCCGGGATTCCATTCCCATTTCTCAGCCAAAGCTTCTGTAAATCTCGATCCGTGGATCATGGGACGTGAGCATGTTGTTCAGGCCGCGGAGCAATTTACGGAAAATGCTTTTGGAATAGCGGAAGGCGTGATGGGACTTTTTGACGGTTCCGATCCCACAAATGATTCCGGAAGTACGATGGAAATCGCACGTTGGCTCGGCTGGCCAATTTTGCTGGTGGTTCCCTGCAGGAACGCGGGACGTTCAATCACTGCGGCAATTAATGGTTTTATCGCGGAAGCAGGTGGAGAAGAATTATTTTCCGGAATCATCCTCAATCAGGTCAACACTGAAAGTCATGCGGAATATCTGCGAAAAGCATGTTCAACCTTAGAAGTTCCGATTCTGGGTGCACTGCCTGAAATTCCGGAACTCAACTGGCCGGAGCGGCATCTCGGTTTGCAGCCCGGAGTTGAACAAAAACTTGCGGATGCAAATGAACTGGCGGAAATTGCCGAAAAATATTTTGACCTAAATCTGCTTGTTAAAAAATTTCCAGCGCTTTCCGCATCAGTCAAACAAAAAAATACTCAGCACAGCACTCCACAAAATTTCAGCAAACGTATCGCCGTGGCACAGGATGAGGCGTTTCATTTTTACTATGCCGCTAATCTGGAATGGCTCCGACAGCAGGGTGCGGAAATCGTTTCGTTTTCGCCTCTACACGACAGTCATGTTCCGGAAAATGTGGATGCCCTGCTTTTAGGCGGAGGTTTTCCGGAAGTATTTGCAGAAAAGATTTCTGCAAATAAAAGTATGCTCAGCTCGCTTAAAAAAACGGTGGAATCCGGAATGCCGACTTATGCGGAATGTGGTGGTTTGATGATTTTAGCGGAATCAATGAAATTACGATCCGGACAAAATCTAGCGATGGCAGGAGTTATCCCGGGCATGGTTGAAATGACAAAACGGCTACAACATTTTGGCTACTGTAAAATAGCTTTGCCTGAAAAGGGAGAGGTGCGTGGTCATGAGTTTCATTATTCACAATGGTCTGCCGAAACGAACAGAGCCAATCTTTGGGATGTCACGCGTCATTCAACAGGAAATTTCCGCAAAGAAGGTTTCCGCACAGCCAACCTGCATGCCTCTTATGTTCACCTTTATTTTCCGCAAGCCGCCTCACTGATCGCTGAGATTCTGCGAATATATCCGAAAGAATTAGCAAAATGTTAATTGCAGAACTGGCTGCGTTGAGTGCGGCTTTTTGTTGGGCGCTTGGAGGCTTAATTTCAATTGGTCCAATCCGAAAATTAGGACCGCTGGCCTTTAACAGGGTGCGGATGTCGCTTGTCTTTATGATGCTGGCCGGAGTTTCACTGCTGACCGGAGCATGGCGTGATTTTCCTTTGGATACAATTCAAACGCTGATGATTTCAGGCCTCATCGGAATTTTTCTGGGAGACACAGCGCTTTTCGGTTCTCTGCAGCGCTTGGGACCAAGCCGTACTTCTGTCGTTTTTGCACTCAATGCACCGATGACGGTGATTATGGGCTGGTTTATTTTGGAAGAACATCTGCCCTGGCTCACACTGCTCGGTTGTGGAATTGTAACAGCAGGAGTCTTGATTGCCATTTTGGGTCGGCGGAATAAAGAAGAACCGCAAAGTATGGATTCTACTCAAGGGCGGCTGCGTTATGGAATCGCGCTGGGTTTGCTGGCAGCATTTGGACAAGCCGCTGGTTCAATCATCGCACGTCCCATTATGGCGGAGGGAGTCGATCCGGTTACTGCGTCCGCAATCAGAGTTGGAATTTCCGCACTTTGTCTGCTGTTTGTCGGTTTTATTCCTAATCCGCTTTTCAGACAGAAAACCCCGTACACGGTGAAACTCATTGCTCTAATTATGTTCAGCGGATTTTTAGCAATGGGAATCGGCATGACTCTCCTTTTGTATGGTTTGGCTCTGGGAGACGCCGGAGTTATAACCACACTTTCTGCGACAACGCCAGTGATGATCCTACCCTTGCTCTGGATCAGCACTGGTGTCCGACCACCCTTAATGGCATGGGTCAGTGCGGTTGTAACTTTGAGTGGCATCGTGCTGATAACTATCAGTTGGGGATAAATGCGTTTGCGGGAGTAGTTTTTTACTTGCCATTTAATTTGCGGGCGTTATAATCACTACTTTCAAGGTATGCTTCACGAGACTGCGTTTATTGTCTTCTTGTGAATTAAAAGCAGGGAATTCCGTGTGATTCGGGAACTATCCTCGTAACTGTAATTGGAAAAAATTAAAACATAAGCCACTGAAAGTAAACGCAATGTTTGTTTTTGGGAAGGCGTTTTTGTTCACTTCCATAAGTCAGGAGACCAGCCTTGATATTTCCAAAACAGACTATTCGAGGCAAATAGTAAATGGAATCAACAGCTTGCTGTGATCCCACTATTCCTGCTTGTCTCACCGGTTTGTTACAAACTGTAATCCATTTTTC
>Ga0209661_1000384_pt1 | contig 24515 bp, 20 predicted proteins | sample SaaInlV_120m_DNA_2_FD_184660 | JGI IMG/M metagenome (GOLD analysis project Ga0209661, IMG submission 184660) | Marine microbial communities from expanding oxygen minimum zones in the Saanich Inlet - SI072_LV_120m_DNA (SPAdes) (version 2) | ecosystem: Environmental > Aquatic > Marine > Intertidal... | reverse complement strand
AGAATGTCCTTTTTTTATAATTGGTGAATCTACTTCTTGAATCTCAATTCATTTGAATAGTGATTACAGAGCCATAAGATGGCAATTTATCTAAGTTTTCCTTTGACCTTGCCATCTAGATTTTCTGGGAATTTATTTCCCAGAAAGAATAATATAACGATCGTGTCCGCAGTAAAAAACCGAAAATGCATCCCCAAAAAAAATGGTATTGCCTAAAATGCCAACCAAGGATGGAAAACTTGGCCGCTGAAAGCCTGAAGCAACTTCCAGAAGTCGAAGTGTTCTTCCCTCAAACCAAAATCACCAAAAAGAGTCTATCTAAGAATAGGGAGATACAAAAAGCTTTATTTCCTAATTATATATTTACAAGTTTCGACCCCATTCGGTCAATGCGAGCGGTCAATTATTGTCAAGGCGTAGCCTATATCGTACGACATGGAATCGATCCGGTAGAAGTCCAACCTGCTATCATTGATGGATTGAAGTCAATCACGTTAAACGATATAGTTCATATGCCCAAAGGGAAACCAACTATTGGGCAATCAGTTAATGTGCTACACAATTTATTCGATGGAGATCAAGCAACAGTGGCAAAACTGATACCAGAAAAAAAGCGGGTTCAAGTACTACTTGAAATACTTGGGTCCTCTTGTCATATTGAAATAAATGAAGAACTTGTAGATGCTGGCTCAGTTCATCCACTGCATTTAATCTCCAAAACAATATAAACTACTGAATGGATCATGCCCCAAACGGCACTAATAACTGGGATAACCGGACAGGATGGATCCTATCTATCAGAACTACTTCTCAAAAAAGGCTATAATGTGCACGGAATTGTTCGCCGAGCCTCAATTGAAGATCCTGTTCACCGATTACACCGCCTCGGACACATCCTAGAGGACATCGAACTTCATCCTGGTTCGCTCGAAAGTTACCCGAGTCTATACGAGATAGTACGAAAAGTCTCGCCAGATGAAATATATCATCTTGGCGCTCAAAGCTTTGTTAGCTACTCGTTTGAGGATGAATTCTCTACGATAAATACTAACCTAAATGGAACACACTATATGCTATCAACCTTCCGGCAATGTGCGCCGGAAGCTCGTTTTTACTTCGCAGGTTCCAGTGAAATGTTTGGCAAAGTCAAGAATGTCCCCCAAACTGAAGATACACCTTTTCACCCACGATCCGCTTACGGTATCTCGAAGGTTGCAGGGTTTCATATAACACGTAACTATCGCGAAGCGTATGGTCTTTACACCGCATCCGGCATACTCTTTAATCATGAATCGCCTCGTCGTGGATATGAATTCGTAACTCGAAAAATCACCAGCCACGCAGCTGCAATCAGCAAGGGAAAAGCAAAGGAACTGATCCTGGGGAACCTTGACGCAGAAAGAGACTGGGGACACGCCCAAGACTATGTGCATGCAATGTGGCTCATGCTACAAAAAGATGAAGCGGACGATTATGTAATTGCTACTGGCACGACTAATACGGTCCGGAAGTTTTGTGAACTTGCTTTTGAGCATGTTGGACTTGATTATCGCAATTATGTCAAAACAGACTCGAAACTCTTCCGTCCTGCTGAAGTTGCAGCCCTGCAGGGTGATGCAAATAAAGCCGAAGAAAGTCTTGGATGGAGACCCACAAAAACCTTTCAGAATCTGGTTATTGAAATGGTTGAACATGACTTAGCGCAAATTTAATCATTTTTGAAGAAGGGCAAACCCATAATTATAGCTCTTATAGGGCTAGTAGCCGCATTAGTGGCAACACTCCCTTTTTGGGGATCGAAATCCTATATACGCCTCAAAAGTCATATTGCGGAGAGCCATTCGGAATCCTCCGTTATCTTGGAGGAAAATGGCCAGCTAAACAGTGCCATCGAAAAAACCCAAGCAGCTCACAAGCTTGCTCCTGATAATCTAAAGATATCCCGCCGCCTAGGGTATCTCTTAGAAAAAAAAGACGTGACGAAAGCTCTCCGCCAATTCGAGAACATCAGTCAGCACCCTCTCGCCTCTAACCAAGATAAAATTGCATTGATAAGATTGGCACTGAGAACAGGCAACCTATCGATAGCAGAAACTCAATTGGACAATCTGCAGAAAGACCAACCTGAAGGACTTGATCACGAGTTCCACATCCTTTCAGCAAAGAGATATCAAGCGCGAGGTCGCATTGAAAAAGCAATTAGGGAAACTCGTATCATTTTAGCAGAAGAAGAATCAATATTTCACAAACAAGCACGCTATCTATTCATCCAGCTCGCAATCCGAAGCAATAATCACAACCTTATGCAAGAGGCTAAGGACACTCTGAATCTTATGTCCCGTGAACCTGGAATAGCTGGGCTAGAAGCCATTCGTTTCTATTTTGATATAAGTGGCTACACTTCAGCTGAAGCGATGGCTATACTCCAGAAGACATTTCAACATCCTGACGCAACCCTGTCTGACAAGTTGGAGGCTGCGACACTCTGCCATAATGCAGCGCCAGAAAGAACCTCTGAAATCACAGCCATACTTGCAAAGCAATTTGATCTCTCTGGAGCTGATCCGCAGGAACTTTATCTTTTCTGCCGTTGGCTCGGACGCATTCAACAATGGGGCATGCTTGAATCAAATATCAAACCTGAGCACGCTCTTCTCTCACCCCAGTTATACACCCTTCGACTTGATGCCTTAGCCAATCTAGGCCAATGGGAACGCCTATCACAGGAGACAACAAATCAAAACGCCCCAATAGCCAGTCACTTCCGCATGGCTTTTCGTGTAAGAGCACTCGCTAAACTAGGAAAAGAAGCCCGGGCATATGAACAAATTGATCGCCTTATTAAGGAGACCGGCAACAACAGGGACGCCATCCTTAAAACCTGTGAATATCTTGAGAAAACCAGTGATGTTCTTGTGTTGAGGTACCTATTACACCGTGTCGTGGAAACTGACCCAATTCTCGAGCCCTATGCCTTTAGAAAGTTGCTAATTTATGAGCGCGAAACGGCATCTCTTGAACAAATCTGCCACTGGTACGACAAACTCCATAGTGCAGGTAGAAATCTCGCACAATTTCGCGCACAAAAGGCTTATTATGACCTGCTTTCAGGAAAAAATCATGGGGAATCCATACTTGTTGCCAAATCTCTCTATAGCTCCTCGCCTAATAATTTAGAGTTTCGCATTCTCATGGCCCTGGCCCATTTCCGTATCGGTGAACTGAAGGCGGCTTTAAATGTGTTGGAGATGGAACCATCTCCAATATGGAACAAAGGGAGGCTCGGGTGGAAAATGATCTATAGCAGAATCCTCGCACAAAATGGCAATAAACAAAAATCAGAAACCCTTCTCGAAACAGTAGCCACAGCCAAGCTTTCAATTGCAGAAAGAGAAGGCATCGAGAATCTCCGAAAGCCCACGGAATCTCCTGAATAACTCGAGATAAATCTTCTTTTGATCGTAGGAAATGAACGTTATCTCGACAGGTATTTCAGGTATCCCGACCACTCTTCCGTAACCAATAAATAAAAGACTACCTGAGACCATCTCCCATCTATGACCAGTTACAAAGCAAATAACTGGCGAGCATCCTTTCCTACACTTCTCGCTATCGGCGGGTGTTGGGTTATTGCAATCTGGCAACTACAAACTGAATGGACATTGAATCCGCAATACGCCTATGGATGGATCACAGCACCACTAGCTTTTTTCCTTATATGGCGAGACTGCAAGCATGAGCTAGAACCATCGACATGCAAATCAAGATTAATCTGGATTATCGGCATACTAGCCGTTATTTCACTACTCCCTCTTTGGCTCATCCGTGAGGCCAATCCTGACTGGCGTCTTCTTAATTGGCTCTTCTTTATAGCTACAGCTACCATTAGCCTCGTCTGGTTCTATACGAACGGAGGATGGGACCGAATCCGACTCATCGGATTCCCATTATTCTTCCTTATGACTGCAATCCCGTGGCTACTTGCATGGGATTTACAGTTCGCTCAAATGTTGCAACGCAATGTAAGCCTGATTGTCAGAGACATCCTTCTACTACTCGGGCGCGATGCGGATTTAGAAGGTCACCTAATTAGGCTAGCCTCGTGCACTATTGGTGTTGACGAAGCATGTAGTGGCATCCGCGGGCTACAAAGTTCAGTTGTTGTCGCACTATTTCTTGGGCATTTTTTTCGGCTACGATTATCTAGTCGAATAATCCTCTTTCTCGCCGGCATAATCTTTGCATTTCTCCTAAACCTCCTTCGTGCAGCATTTCTGGCCTACCTGAGTGCAGAAAAGGGCACAGACATGGCCAGTCGTTGGCATGATCCTATTGGGATAGCCGAATCGATAGGAGCATTTATCCTCTTGTTGCTACTGGTTCTGCTTCTACACAAGGTATTTAATGTAAAAACCGGACCTGCATTTGATGATGAAAAAGAAGGTAGTTTCGTCTTTCTGCACCAACATTGTCCGCGCCCAATCGCGTGGTTCACATGTGGGTGGATTATCTTCACTATAATTTTTAGTAAGTGCTGGTATTGGCACAAAGAAAAAGAGCTTCCCATCAATACCCCTGTTCAAGTCGAATTCCACCACCATACACACACGTTCGAAAAGCAACGCATCTCTGATGCGATTCGAGCCCAACTTCATTACAACGATGCAATTTCGGCACGATGGAAATCAGAAAACGGCATCGACTTTCTAGGGTTCTATTGCCGATGGGATGAAGGCAGTGGTTCTCCCCTCGCCCTCGCTGTCCACACACCAGAAGTTTGCCTCCAACTCCGTGGATATCACCTAATTAAAACGCACAGGGAAGTTCTTCTTAAACTCGCGGTATCGAAACAACCAGTTCCCTTTGAAGCACATACGTTCAGCTACCAAGATAAAACTGTACATATCTTCCGTTGCTACTGGCCTGACCGCCTACTGGACAACAGATTTCCGGGCTTTCCGAAGCAAGGTTACAGTACAAACGGCCGGTTACGAGCCACCATCAATGGCTTTCGAAATCCTGGTGCGGCAATGATTGCCATTGGTATATTTGAAACCCCACTGATTCGCAACTTTGATACAGCAAAAAAAGTAATCGAACGCGAACTGACAGATAAAGTTAAAAAAGTGGATTGATTTGCAGGTTCTCAACAAAAGTAATTGATAAGAACAATGCAAGAGATGCATCTAAACTAGTACTTATGTGTGCGATCATATGCAAGGTACTAAGTAATCTCAATCCTTTAATTTAATTAGGTTTCCGGCCAGTTATGCTTGGGATAACGTCCACGAAGTTGCTTACGTATTTCAGGATAGGAATTCTGCCAGAAATCTCTCAAATTGGTAGTGATCTGAACGGGACGACGATTGGGCGCGAGGACTTCGATAGGTAGCACATAAGAACCTGTGCCTAAAACCGGATGCTCAGGGAGAGAAACAAGTTCCTGTACAGTAAGAGCAATGCTCGCATCGCCAGCAGAGTAACGGATAGGAACGGGCTTCTGACGTCCATGAATTTCTAGAGTTGGCGGAGCAAGGGTCTCTAAAATAGTTTCAATTCCATTGGCAAGCCATGACTTTAACACAGGAAATACCTCTCGATTCTTGATTTCACGATAAGACAGAGCGCCCAGGCAAATTTCATTTAAAAGTATACGACGAGCGGATTCATCAATAGGTGAAACACAATATTCAGGGTAGTGCTGAGAAAAAAAGTTAACACGCTCTATCCATTGTTCGATAGATTCATCCCATTGTTTCAGCCTGAGATTACCAGAAATAACAGCGTCTGCCAGAAGCTCAGCTGCACGAGATTCGTCAGGTTCGCCGTGGTTTCGTTTCTCGACAACAAGGTCGCTAAACATCCGAACACGCTGTACGATTACACGTCGGGAATTCTTATCAAACAACGTCTCAGTATTATCTGAAAAACGTCCAGGGAAAAGCTCCTTGAGCCAAGACTCTTCAATCTCAGTTGCCAAACCAAGAAGCATCTCACGAGCATTTTGCCTAACCACTTCTTCTATTTCCGCTACTACGATTAAGGGAGAGCCATCAGCAATACTCATGCGTCGAAGTACACCACGCCTTCCCCCTGGAAGGGCACAACGTAGAGTACCTCGGTCGAGCCGACGAGCGACCTGTTCAGGGAAGGCACTTAAAAGGCACTTACGAACATCGACAAGATTGATATCATCATCAGAAAAATGCATATTCTGAGCTTTAGCAAGATCAAGAAACTGCCGAGAAGATTGCCAAGCTTCACGGGCAGCAACTCCATGAATTCCCCATTCACGACAAAAATCTGCAGAAAATTCATTTTCTGCAGCAAGATTAAATACCTTGAACAAGTAAAAGAAGTCTGATCCAGGCATTTCATGGAGGTGAATTAACTCCTGACGAGCCTGTTCCTTTCGATTTTCCTTAAGAGGTAGTAGGAAATTTCGCCCCTGCACAAAAGCCGCCATCTGGCAGACAAGACCTAAACATCCTCTTTTTTCACCTTCCAGCAAAAGACGAGCATAACGAGGATGTAGAGGAAATGCAGACATACGAATGCCATCAGGAGTCAATACACCTGATTCTAATGCTCCAAGGGCTGAAAGTAATTTCTCCGCCTTAGTGATAGCCTTTGAGTCAGGGGGTTCCAACCAAGGAAAATCTGTAAGGCGAGAAATACCAGAAGCCAACATCTCCAAAATACTGGGTGCAAGGTCGACCCTAAGGACCTCTGGTTCAGAATGAGAGATCATATGGGTCTGTTCCTGAGATTTCCACAATCTCAAGCAGTAACCTGGGCCAACTCGTCCTGCACGTCCAGTACGTTGCTCCGCAGAGGACTGGCTAATACGTTCCGTTAATAACGTATCGATTCCTCGAACTGAATCATAACGAGAAATGCGAGCTAGACCGGAATCAATGACCTGACGAACACCTTCAATAGTAAGGGAGGTTTCAGCAACATTGGTTGCAATAATTACTTTTCGGCGAACACCATTATTAAGGACTCGGTCCTGCTGCTCGGGAGACATCTCTCCATGAAGAGAGAGGATGTCCATATCCTTGGTTTCGTGTAAAAACTGCAAAGATTCAACAGTTCTTCTTATCTCATAGGCTCCAGGCATAAAAACCAGGACATCACCTTCGACGTTCTCACGAAGAATTCGAGGGAGATGACGAGCGACCTTCTCCCAAACAGGTCGAGCACCGGAACCACATCCGTCCTCTGAGTATTCAATTTGAACAGGAAAGCTTCGGCCATCACAATTATGCACTGAACAGGGTTTTAAATATTCTTGCACCAGCGAGATATCCAAAGTTGCTGACATGACACCAATGCATAAATCAGGGCGATCAGTCTGTTGTATCTGCAGGGAACGTGCTAATGCTAAATCTCCAATAATATGCCGTTCATGGAATTCATCGAAAAGTATAGCGCCGATTCCATGAAGATTTGGGTCAGAAATTAATCTGCGCCAAAATAAACCTTCCGTAACATAAAGGATACGGGTCTTGGGAGAAGTAACTTGGTTAAAGCGCACATGAAAACCGACCTCATCACCGAGAGATTGTCTCCGCTCAACAGCAACACGTTTTGCTAGCATCCGGGCGGCTAATCGTCGAGGCTGGAGAACCATTATAGTTCCATCAATGTCAACCATCCCATCAAGCAGAATTTGGGGGATCTGAGTCGATTTTCCGGCACCAGCAGGAGCAGTTACCACAAACCTTCTCAAGGTCTTTAGACCTTCTAGAAGGGGTGCACGAATACATTCAATTGGAAGAGACGATTCGACCATAAGTTAAAAACCAGACATAAACACGGGCAATTGATATTACAGGGGTCTAATGACCCCTGTAATGTCAATCTGATAAAGAATAAGAGGTTATTGTATAGGAATAATATGCGCCTTGGGTTTTTCGACTTTAGGCAAGATTACTTCAAGAACTCCGTTTTTAAGTTTAGCCTGAACTTTATGCTCTACAACCTGATCCCCGATGGTAATACTACGACGGATATCAGACTGAGGCTTAAGTTCTGAACCGACTTTCTTAAGGCGAGAAGCAGAAATATTCAATTTACTGTCTTCAATCTGGATATTTAAATCCTTCTTATTAACTCCAGGGAGATCAAGATGGAGGTAAAAATTCAGTTCATCTTCCTGAACTTCTACCTTTGAAACCTGCACGGATGTATCTTGATCTAAAGGGTTTAAAAGTTTGGGACTCCCTCTGAATCTAGAATTTCCTAAATCAAAGAAATGGTCGAACAGTCTAGAATTCAATGTATTGCTAACTGGTATTAATTTCATAAGTTTAACTTCCTTTGTTTTGAGTTTTGATTTTGTGATGGTTAGACAACTATGAAATGCAATTCTAATGCCAACCTCGAATAGCAATTACCCCTGATAAAAACACGTCTCAATGCAATACAGCGAAGACCTCACTGCGACTTTTTGTCTCACTTAACACAAAGACATCGATCGCACCGGATAATATGTCACACCGTCTCATCTATGGGCATTAGACGTACGAGAGTCGCTCCCCAACTCCCTTCACCTTCAAGACCAAGACGAAATGACTGAACATGAGGCATCTGGCGAAGAGATGAATGAACAGTCTCCCTTAGCACTCCTGTTCCCTTCCCATGAATAACACGAACTTCAAAAATTCCAATCTTCATACATTCTACAAAGTAATCTAGGAGCAAGTCCTTTACCTCACTTGGTCTAAAAGAATGCAGATCCAACTCGTTAGTGATAGGCATTTCCACAAAGTCATCTTGGCTAAAATCTGTACACATATTAATATTAGGCGCAGGTTGTAACGTCATTAATAATGCCGTCTTGAATGATTTCGCAACTTATGCATTTTATAAGAGATCAATTTTCTAATGAACAAAACAATGCACGGACAAAAGAACTTTTGGCAAAAATCACTACGATCAACAGCGTGGATGCTTTGGCTCGTCATGTTCCTGAACACATTGAGCGGACAGGAAAATGGACTCAACTCAAGAACCAACCTAGCAGACGAGCAACTAATACGAATAGTAAAAAAGCACGAAGCGCTACTGGGGCAATATGCTGAAGATCCTTCAAAATTTGGAAAGCGCGAACTGTCAACTCGCGTTCAAAGTGTTATTGCCGCGTATACAGCATTTAACAATGATAACACGGATGATGTGTTTGGCTATGTTCTCCACGGCAAGTTCCTTAGGGAAATTGGACGATTTGAGGAAGCCTATAATATGTTCCAAAAAGCGAATAAGCTCGATCCCAATATTGCCATAGTCAAGCAACAGCTTGGAAACTTTTTGGCAGAAAGCGGTCGATATAAGGAAGCCTATCCACTTTTTGTTAGTGCGGTCAAATTAGATCCCGAAAAGGCCATCTATCAATACCAGTTGGGCGCACACTTGATTTATTTTGGCAAACAGCTTCAAGCTGAAAAACAAATGTCGCCAATGGATTTTGACCGGCAGCTATCCTCATCATTATCAGAAGCAGTGAGACTTGCCCCAGAGAATCGCACCTATAAACATCTGTTTGCTGAGTCTTTCTATGATTTAAATAAGCCAAACTGGGAAATGGCTCTTAAAATTTGGACCGAACTGCTTGGGCCAGATTCATCAAAGACGCAAACAGAGGCAATCCAGCTTCAACGAGCACGTGTCCTTGCGCACTTGGACAAAAAATCCGAGGCGAAGAAATTACTACAGCAAGTGACCCATCCATCTTTATCCGCCACCAAGCGCAAGCTCCAGGCTCAACTTGATCTAAAACCCTCGGCGTCCGCCCAGGAGACAAAGCCGCAACAAGCGACAATGATTCCAATTAATGCGGCAAACAAATCACTTCAGCAAGAAGTCGATAAGCTAAGAAAAGAATTATCAGACTTAAAGAATAAGAAATCACTTCCCCCACAGACCAGACCTGCTCCCCCAAGTGTCCCGGTAAAAGCCCACAACAAAGCCTTAGCCGAACTGAATGATAATTTAAAGCAACTTGATCGTGACAATAAAGAGATAATTAAGGAACTAGAGATCAGTCGCCAGAAGGTAATCGCTCAAAACAAGAGTATCCAAAAAAAGGAGATGGCAACAAATGAATTAAAAAACGAACTGGAAACTACACACAATAAACTGGAGAGCGCCCTAAAACAGCTATCTCTACCCAAGCCCAAATCGATACCACTAGCTGATCATAATAAGAAATTACAAACCATTGAACAATCACTTAGCAATTCCCGAAAAGAAAAAGATTTGCTCGAAAAGGAGACAAAAGCGATCAAAGCCGAATTAGAAGAGAGTCGCAGAATAAAAAATGGCTTAAAACAGGCTCGTGCTGAGCTAAACGTAGCAAAAGCAGATTTACAAAAACATATGCAATCTGCGGACAAAACGAGAGCGCAATTAGAAAAAGAAAAGCACAGTCTGCTTAATCAAGTAAACATCCTCAAAAAAAGCTCCAAAGAGGAAGCCAACAAAATGGCTGCTGAGCTCCAAAAAGAACTATCAGCAGAAAGAGTACAAACTGAAATATTGGAAACAGAAAAAGCTAAGCAGACAAAAGAAATCCAGTTTTTAAACAACGAATTGTCCAATCTAGAGAGCAAATTATTGAATCTTCTCGATACGAAGTCCAAAGCGGAGCGACAACAATATGCCGCGATCAAACAGCATTTAACAACAATTGAATCATTAAAGCAAGAGATCGTTTCAAAAGAGAAAATACGGACGGAATTAATTTCGAGTATGCATGAAAAGTCCCGGAGCGATATGGAACTTCGCCAGAAACTGCAAAAAATTTCACGGGAACATCAGTCATATCAGGCATTTACGGACTTACTTGAAGGCGTTATTGAAAGCCTTTCTACAGGAACTATTGATATGGTAGAATCCTTGGTGTCTGAAGTTGGCACAGGAAGAAAAGAGTTGAAGGAGCAACTTGATCGAAGTGAAAAAAATAACGACATCCTTCAAACAGAGGTGGAGAAACTGCAGTCCCTGATTAAACTCACACAAAAGAATTCAGAGAAACAGATGGCAGAAGCAAAGTCCGACAGATCTAATCTTGAAAAGGAAATAATTTCGTTGCGCACCAAGAGCATCAAGATCTCAGATGAACTTGGAAAGGCTCTGAATATGACAAAGTCGCTAGAGGCAAATACTGATCAAGTTAAAAAAGATAATCTTAACTTGAAAGATGAGCTTAAACGAGAAGTGGCACAGGCCCAATTATTTAAAACGGAAGCCGATAAAATAGCCGAAACAATGGCTAAGGAAAAGGCCACCGCAGTTAAACGGGAAAAGCAGCTTGAAGAGCTTTCTAGTAAACTGAGGAATAACCAAAACATGGTGACAGATAGGGAGAAGGTAATTTCAACCTTACAAGCGGAAATTGAAGCGACAAAAGTCGCTACCCAAAAACTTTCTGAAGAAATCAACAAAGGCAAAGACGCAATGGAAAAATTATTTGCGCATGCCCAAAACCAAAGCCAAGAGAACTCGCAGTTAAAAAGCGAAAGGGATCAAATAAAAAAACAGAATGTGAATTTAAAGAAACAATCAAAATTATCTGAAGAAACAGTTTCCATACTAGATTCGAAAATCAAGGAGATGGAAGAAGACGCACTTGAAAATCAAAAATCCTACAGCGACCTGAAAAATCAAGTAGTTGAACAAAAAGTCGTCTCAATGGAGTTGGTTGATTGGGCAATCACTCTTTCAGACGAAGTTAAGGGAGAGGAAGCATTGACGCTGATTACAAATCAACATTTTGAAGACGAAATCCAAACTAAAATTAAAATCGCAAAAGAAAAAGCTGATGAAACAAAACTCCTGAGGGACGAATTAAATAAAGTTCGCACAAACCTGAGTGAGTCAGAACAAAAGGCACGAGATACACGGGAAGGAATGTCCATCCAGATCAAAAGCGGGAAGGAGCGTGAAGCTATGCTTCAGCAAAATCTTGAAGCAACGATTACACTCAACTCTGCCACGGAAAAAAAATGGCGTTCAAGTCTGGATGAACAGAATTTGCTAAAAGAAAGAATCCGGATTCAGGAAGCAAAAATTGCAAGCTATGCTGAAGAACAAAAAAATATAGCAGAAATGGATGGCACTATAGAAGCACAAAACTCGGCGATTCAAGAAGCGGATGCTTTAAATCGAAAAATTTCTGAGCAACTAAATGTAGCGAAGAAAAGAATTAATGACCAGACCGATACAATAGCAATATACCAAGACACATTAAAGAAATCAGTAGACCAAATAGACAATTCACATAACTGGGTAGAAATTCTTGTGACAGTCCTTGAGGACAATATCAACCAAGCAAGACTGCAGGAAGAAAGCCAGATATTACAAATCAAAGAATTACAAGATCAAGTAATCGCAGAAACTAATCAAAAAAACCAAAAAGAGTTGTTAGAACTTCAAAAGTCTAGAGCCGATGTTCAAATAGCTCAAGAAAAGGCTGAGGTTCAAAGAAAACAGAATCAAGATTTACGAAATTCCAACAACAACATGATAGAGCAGATACAATTGTTAAAAGCTGCCGACAAGAAAAACCAGAAAGTGACTGAAGTGCTGGCCAAAGAAATCAGTGGATTTAAAATACAGGAAAAGAAACTTCTCACTGAAATAACCGAAAAGGAAAAGGAATTGATTGCGCAAAGCCAGAGTAGCGAGAAAATGGAAAAAGAATTCATGGCTCAACTCGCTCAAGCGAGAGAACTACAGGGAGAAAAGATAAAGCAAATTAAAAATCTTAAATCCACTCTAGCAAAATCGCAGATCGAGCCAAATGAAAGGAAAGACCTCACAGAAAATTACAATGAGGAATTAATTGTCACTCTTGAAGATTGGGTAGATACCCTAACTCACGAAATTCTAGTAAATCCACAGAACCCTCCTTCCGGAGAATCTAATTTACAAAAGGTCATTGAAGCAAATGCCCTTAAGTTCAAGTCCCTAGAGAAAGAATTAGAAGCCAGTATCACAGCTACCAAAAAAGCAGAGTCAGAACTCCTATCAGTAAATAAAGAACGACAAAAAATACAAGAAGAGTTAGATTTAAAAAAAATATCCACAGCAAAATCAAACAAAGAGAACCAAAACCTTGCGCACAAGTTGTCCGCTATGGAAAAAAAGTTGAAAGCGGGGCATATCGCATCGATTAAGCCACTACAAGCAGAGCTCTTTGTTACAAAAGAAAAAAACTATTCACTCACAAAAAAACTCTTAGAAGAGGAAAAAGAAACTAAGTTCCTCTCAGCAGAGCTTCATAGCCTAGAAAGTAATCTTCTAAAAGTTCTAAAGAAAAAAACAGAAGATGAAAAGGCCGTCGCGAAAGAGACAAAAAACCTTCTCCGCCAACTTGAGCAGTCAAAGGAAACTATTGCTACCTTGAAAAGCAACAAATTGCCAACTCCGCCCGATGCAAGTGATGCAAAACTCAATAAAATGTCAGCTCTAAACACTGTATACGAAAAACAGATAGCAGAGCTAAAGGCCAGTTACAAAAGTTTGCAAGAAGAGGCATCAGCCACGAGGAAAGGTCTTCAGAAACAGTTGGAAGGGATTCAATTTGAGCTTGTAACTGTTAATAAAGACAAGCAGGTGCTGACAACAATGCACCAAAGCAAGTCTGGGGAGGTTACTGTTCTAAACTCTAAATTGAAAGCTCTTAAGGAAAAGCTTACATCTAATAATATCCCCCAAGACCAACAAGTTAAGGAGTTGGAAAACAAACTGAAGCTTTCAATAGATTCAAGTAATTCCCTTCGAAGCCGGATTCAAGGATTGGATAAGGAGAAAATTGAAATCGCAGAAAAACTTATTCTAACGGAAGGAAACCTTGCCAGAGCCCGGAAACAGCTCTCCTCTATGCAGGATAATATTGATAAACTAGTAAAATACGTCCCTGGGCAACCAATCAAGAAACAACTCGAAACCGTAAAGTCAGAGTTGGCTAGTTACCGTAAAGATACTGCATCCCGAATGATGAAATTAACGGAAGTCGAATCGGATTTAATGAAGACAAAACAAGCCCTTTCGGATAAAGAAAAGGACACCAAAAGTTTGACGCAAAACTATAAAGACAAGCTAAGTGAAATTGTTAAAAGTAGCAAACAACTACAAAATGCTCTCGCACAAACTCGTAATGAATTAAGCAAGGCTCGTGATGAAAAAAACCAGACTATCATCGAGCTCGCGCAAGAATATACGAATATGAAAAATCATGTCCAGTTGCTTCAGGGCGAACTGGATGAAACACGTAAACAAGGTGCTACAAAATCTACTGCAAGCAAGGAAAGCAAACTACTTGCAGACGCACTGGAAAAGTTGACCAAATCGGATAACATAATCTATTCTCTTCGCCAAAACCTCACAGAATCCCGCTCCCAGAATACACGGATCACTGCCTCTCACACACTTCTTTCAGAAAAAATAAAGGAGCTAGAGCAAGTCGACATACCGTCTGCATCTGAACAAACAAATACTGAACCTAGACAAAAGATTGCACAGCTTGAAGAGGCTCTCCAACTATCAAGAACAAAGTTAGCAGATAGAGACCGGCAATTTGAAAATGTAGTTGCCAGAATGAATCTTATCCTTGAGCGATTACATTCAAGCGCAGCAGTTCAGGCTCCTTGATTTCACGGCATTTGCTCGTTCAACTCAGGAGGTAAATTCCTGAGTGTGGCTATGTTTTTGAGAATTCTTTTGTAGTCCCTCGTTCGACCGGCCTTATACAGTAGTTTTGCCGCCTGTATCATAGGTGCAACTTCTTGAAACCCCTTTGGGTGATAAGCGATAACAGGCAAAAGCAAAGTAGTTCCCCCATCTGAATGAGTTTGGTCTGATCCAAGTCTAATTAAGGATAGAGCAAGAGGTAATCCATATTTTTGGGTTAGATATGATCGACCCAAATGATAACCTTCAGAGCCCGCGCCTTTCTGGTACAAAACCTTAATTCGACGGATTATACCGTACTGCTCGGGATGGAATGGATCAAATTCCTGATCAATCTTTAAGCTAGGTGATATGGAATGAGCTATTGCAGGTCGATACAGGGGGTCTCCCAATAGAATAGCCTGCCAACCAAGTGAGGGTAGCGCATAATAGGCCGAGTCTGCGAGACATTTACCCTCAAGCAGACCTTCAAGCAAAAGGGGGAGGTGATGGGTCAAATGCAAATAAGGCTCACTCACATTACCTATCGTGGCAGTAACTCCTCGTTGGATTAGTGGACCAGCCCAATATCTTGAATCCGTACGAAGACTCTGAGCGGAAAAGCTATGTATATGAAAAATCATGGCCCCAGGGGGAAAACGAATATCCCTCCTCGCAAAAGGGCCCTGCATATGATAACTATGCCAACCAAAGTAAAAAAGAGGCGCATCAAATCGCTGTCCGGCATTGAATAGCTTGGGAGAATGATCCATATCTACCTCAAATCCATCAATTTCTAGACGCTTTGCCACAGCACCCATCCATTGATTCCCCAACTTATGTGGCCCACCAGAATCAACATAGGCCCTCCCATACACAGCCTTTTCTCCAACAATTGCAAGATCAACAAGTCTCATGGAAGTCTCTTGTGTTGGACCGTCCAGTCGAGAAACTTTAACAACTGACTCAAGAGAAAGGGAGTCAGGTTTTTTCCTTTTAAAGAGGGGATTGGAGACCCAACCTAATGGAGAATGATTCGCTGTTGTGAGAAGGGCTAGCTCAGTATCAACAGAACCAGTGGTGGTTCGATAGATTACTGGAATCTGTTTTAGTTGCTCCGCGGAAAATTTAGATACTTCGTTCTTTAATCGTAAAGGGATACCCCGACAGACAACAAGGTACTCGACTGAACTTGAAAGAGGAACGAAAAATCTCCGGCCAAATGCATCCTCATTATTTCCGAAACGTCCATCCATCAATTCCCGATCAATCAAACTCTCACGAAGAGGATTGAAAATCTGCCGGGAGAACTCGACCCACCCCACCTCTTCTGTTCTTGGCGCACTTAAAAGGACTAAGTTTTTCTGTGGAATATTCCGAGTGCGGGCATAATGGTTCGCCAGATTAACGGAGTCACGGTCCGATGAATTGGCGAGCACCACAACCCTCGATGGATCGGGATTACTCGCCGCATGTATTACACTGACCGGAAGTATTGCAATCAACAACGCGAAGACACTGTGCAAACGTCCACTCAAGCAATCTTCTGAGCCAATGCAATGCCTATACATACACCAAAAATGCACAGTACAACTGAGAGTGCAATATTCAACCCAGCAGAAACAAAACGTCCGTCTTTAATGAGATCAACCGTCTGCCAACTGAATGCGGAAAAAGTAGTGAAGCTACCGCAGAATCCTGTGGCAAGAAATTGTCGTAATCCATCTCTGCACAAGTCTTCAGGCCATGCCAAAACTATGCCAATAAGTAATGACCCCAAAGTATTAACAAGAACAATATCCCATGGTGGAGTTCCCCATTTACCTGCCACTACCCAACGAGATACAGCCCCCAAAAAACCGCCTGCACCGACTATCATCGCTTGTTGCAATGTCATACCCGACCTCCCAGACGTTTCTGAGTTTTGCGATACAACTGGATCCCTTGAGCAAGCGCAGAGGCCAGTTGGTCACGATATCGGATTGTCTCTAGACGAAGAGCCGTTTCTGGGTGGGAGATAAAACCCAACTCAACTAACATACCTGGGCATTTTAAGGTTTTTAACACCTTGAACCTTGAGCGTTTCAGTCCACGGTCAACTACAACCATTTTCTCGACAAGGGTTTTATGCACAAAAAAACCAACAAGGGAATTCCATCCGTCATTACTGTTGCCAGGATAGGACTGCTTATCCATCTCTTGTAAATTTAATCGGGAAGAAGAAGGCGTCCAGGGTTGAGGCAAAAGATAAGTTTCCAAGCCTAACACAGATGGTTTGTCTACAGAATTAAAGTGAATACTGATAAAAAGATCGGCATTCATTCTGTTCGCAAACTCAGCGCGTTGGTCCAAAGGAATATAGGTGTCTGACTTTCGCGTAAGAAATACTTGGAACCCATCAGCTTGAAGTTTCTGCTGTAGACGCAAGGCAACATCGAGAGCCAAATCCTTCTCCCGAAGCTTTCGGCCGATATTCTGGGCACCAAAATCCCTTCCCCCATGGCCGGCATCCAGAACAATCCTACGCAAGATGTTCTTTTTCTTAAGCGTCTGTGGCGCAAGGATAGGGCGAATAGTCAACAAATAGTCTTTCTGGCTGATGTAAGGCCTTTGCTTATAGAGAGCCAAAGGACGGCCCATATAAATCTTTCGATTATTCAGTTCGCAATAACGAGTATCCACTTCAAATTTAAGAGTAGTCCATTTGCTACGAAGTTCGACATTCTTCTGGCTTTTAGTCCATACCGCTTTCATCCCGAGCTTTACCCCGACAGTAGCAAGGTCATAGTGAGGTACTCCACCTAGAGTTGTCGTCTTTAAGGTAGCGCAAAGTGACCAAGGAAAAAACCAACAACCTGATAATACCAACCAAATTAAGCTGGTGGGGAAAATGTAGTCGTAAGATAGACTGCTATTCCTCGCCGTCTCCCACGTTCTCTTCGTGGTCTTCCTCCAGTTCAATCTCATCCTCATGAATGTCTTCCTCATCTTCAGCTAATTCCTCCACCTCCTTAGAGAACCTGAGTTTCTGCTTTTGCTTGGGTAGAGGGGCAACCATCACAGAGAGGTTTCGACCAGCTTTCCTCGGATCGCTGTCGGCACTACCCATCGTCTCTAAGTCTTCAACAGACTTAAGCAAGACCTCATACCCAAGATTTTGGTGCTCCATCTCCCTCCCTCGGAATGTTAATGTCAGCTTAACCTTGTGCCCATGAGCAAGAAACTGTTCAGCACGACGAAGTTTCGTCTCGTAATCATGCTGGCCGGTGGAGACTCGAAACTTAACTTCTTTAAGTCTGTTAACGGTCTTGGCGGTATCTTTTTTCTTTTTGCTAAGTTCGTATTTATATTTTCCAAAATCCAAAATCCTACACACTGGTGGACGAGCAGAAGGTGAAACCTCAACTAAATCCAACCCCGCATCTTTAGCCAACTTAAGAGCGTCCCGAGGATTCATGACCCCGATCATCTTGCCACTTGGACCAATCACCCTGATCTCTGGGCAACGAATACGATCATTCTTGCGAATATAGTTCTTATTGCGACGCTGGAAGTTGCGTTTGCCGCGCGAAAAAGGATAGGCTGCCATTAAAGATGAGAGATTCTTGAAAACCGAAAAAACGGGGATAAGAGGGTTAGAGTATTAACATGAAAATATTGATGTTGGACATAGGCGTCAGAAGAGGCAAGCCCATTTGATAGGTCAACGATTGAAGCTCTCACCGCAACTGCATGTGGCCTTTGCATTGGGATTGGAAAACTGGAATCCTCCACCGACAAGCTTGCTGGAATAGTCAATCTGGCTTCCTCTAAGATAGAGTGCACTCTTTGAATCTACCAAGACAGGAGCCCCTCCACTCTCCACCAAAATATCACCCTGCCTCGTGTCGCTAACGAATTTAAGCTTATAACTCAATCCGTTGCAACCACCGCCCACAATAGCAACTCGCAGGAAAAAAGCGTCCTCCTCTTGTTTGAGTAGGTAAAGAACCTTCTTCGATGCATCGGGAGTTAATGCAACCAGAATCTCGCTACCACGGCGTACGCCTTCAGGAAGTGGATCCAAAATTTTCACGATTTAAATATTTCATCTTGTCAGTTTGAGCAGTGGTTTCAAGATGATTAAAAAAATAGAGGAATGTCTGACAACGTTAAAGGCGAAACATTACAACCCTGTTGCTTTGAACCCCGGACGGGGTACTATAGGGATGGCTATTGTCATACAGGTTCTGGTGATCATGGTGTCCATACTGTTTGTGTTATTGTTCAAAAAGAGTTCCTGGAATTTTCAAGAATTAATGGGAATGACCTAATCACTCCAAATCCGCAATTTCAGTTCCCCGGACTGATCCCTGGTGATAAATGGTGCCTTTGTGCATCCCGCTGGCAGGAGGCATTAGAAGCAGGGGTGGCACCAGAGGTTGACTTGGATGCCACCCATATTTCTGCACTTGAGTTCATTGACCTAGAAGACCTAGAGGCGCACACGTCCCAAAGCAAATAGGAGTAAAAAAGGCTTTAGCTTTTAGGTCGGCAGAACCTTCGCCCGTTTTTCTGGAAAAACTCAAGGAATGAACGAGCCTCTTTTGCTTGACCAAGACCACTTGCCAAAGCTGCAGCAGCAAGTTTCCCTGGATTTGTAAGCTCTTGGTAAACAGCAGCATAGCACTTCTTAAGCTCAGCAATAGTTTCTTTGGGAATCTTAAGGCGACGAAGACCAACAAGATTTAGGCCACAAACCAAATTTCTCTCGGCAAGAATGACACGAGGAGGGACATCTCGGCTAACTGCAGCATTGCCACCAATCATGGCACCTTCCCCAACACGCAAGAACTGATGAATCCCTGCACCGCCACCAACAAACACATCATTCCCTATATGAATATGCCCGCCGAGCAATGCACCATTCGCCAAAACACATCCAGCACCAACCATACAGTCATGAGCGATATGACTGTTTCCCATGAGGAAGCATCCGGGACCAACCTCGGTAAACCCATTTTCCTGCGAAGATCGATGAACCGTCACACCCTCACGAATTTCAACACCTTCACCAATCTTAACGCCACTTTCAATTCTCGGATCGAAACTTAAATCCTGTGGGTCACCTCCCAATACCGCAAAGGAATCAACTCGAACGCCGTTATCCAGAATGGAGCCCTTTCGAACAATTCCGTGGGCTTCAACGATGCATCCATCCCCTAAAACAACTTCGGACTCGACAATTGCATAGGGGCCAATTGTTAGATCCTCTCCAAGCTCGGCGTTCGGAGAAACGATAGCTGTCGGGTCAATTTCGCTCATACGCAATTAAAACTCAGGTATCTGTCAGGAAAAACTGTAATCTAGAAATCTTCAAACAAATCCATCTGCGGAGAACGAACCAATTCGTAAACCTTCAAAAGGCGGATGATCTCAGACAAGTCAGATGTTGCTTGCCCCGTTCCAGTTGAAACTTGAGCAACTAAACTTTCCAAAAAAGTTTGGAATGAAAATAGTGCGTCGACGCCCGCAGTTTTGAGGAGATCAATGCATTCTTGGCGATAAGGCTCTGATACAGGTAGTCCTGGTAGTAAAATAATCTTGTGTGGCACTCCGACCGGATACGCCTCCTTATCCAAACCTGTGAGAGTTAAGGTGAAATTTGGTACAACCTCATTCCGAATCCAACTGCGATACCTACTTCCATTGAGAAAAATCGGCAAGGTAAGGCCTTGAGAAGACCATCCGAAAACAACCATTACCGCCAAGGCAAGTCCACCCAAATCACTGGCAAACAACTGGAAACGACCCGCCAGAGGTTCATTCTTTGTGCGACCAGTTTGCCGCTGAATCAAATATAGAGGGTAACGCCTTGATGCCTTATTCTTTTTGGTAGAAGCAACTTCTAAAGGCTTTTCCGGTTCTGGATATAAATGCTTTAAAAAGAACCCGTTCCTTTCGAAATATTCACGTGCCATCTGCTCCTCAATCGATGACATTTTACTATTCAGCCCCAATAAACGCCAAACATTCCCTCACTATTTCCTCTGGGATATCCCGGGTCGTAAAAGTAGTTCCTAGTCCACGCATTGCAACGAATCTGATAATACCTTGGCGAACCTTTTTGTCTCGTTGCATTGCGTCAATCAAGTCTATCAAGGCCAGTGGAGATCGAAGAGTCACAGGAAGTTTATAGAGTTTCAAGATTCGGACCACCCGATCAACATCTTCAGCTGAAACCCATCCCATGAGTCTTGACATCTCCGCTGCCGCCACCATCCCGATTGCGACAGCTTCACCATGAAGATATACTCCATAACCAGCCACCTGCTCCACGGCATGCCCAAAAGTATGGCCCAAGTTGAGCAAGGCTCGACCTCCCTCTGGCGAGTTCTCTCGCTCATCCTCCTTAACTACAAGTGCCTTGATCTCACAGCAACGTCTAATGACACTGGGAAGCTCGGAATGCAGTGGATGTAAGCAATCCAATGACTCCAGTCGCTCAAAAAGATTCAAATCGCCCAATAGACCATATTTTAAAACTTCCGCCATCCCCGCAGAAAACTCAACTGGAGGTAGAGTTTCCAAAAAGCTGGTATCAATCAAAACCTCCTGCGGATGATAAAAAGCCCCTACAAGGTTTTTTCCTGCTGGTATGTTAATACCAGTCTTACCTCCGATGGAGCTATCCACCATGGAAAGTAGAGTTGTGGGAACTTGGTAATATGCAACCCCACGTAAAAAACTGGCTGCAGCAAAACCGGCAAGATCACCAATGACACCACCACCCATAGCAATTATAGTTCCCTTCCGGTCCATTCTTATACCAGCCAGAAAATCCCAAATCTCACCCAGTCGATGGAGACTTTTAGCGGGTTCACCTGGAGAAACAACAAAGGTGGGGACATTCGCCAATAATTCTTCAAAAAGAGCCGGATAGGCCAATTGGAGGTTAAGATCCGTCACCAAAGCAATTGCCTTCTTTCCCTCCATATGCTGCCTGATTATATCTGTTAGCACAATGCCAGCATTGCGGACAAACCGAATAGGGTAAGTACGCCCACCTCCCGTTTCTACGGCCAAATCGGCTAATGTTTCGGCACTCATTCTACCTCAAAAATCGCCCGGATGTAATCATCAGTGACAAAAGGTTGCAAGTCCTCCGGGGCTTCACCCAATCCGACGAAATAGATAGGCAGACCTAATTCCCTATATATTCCGACCAGTGCTCCCCCCCGACCCGTACCGTCAAGTTTTGTGATGATCAAACCGGTGAGACCAAACCCCTCATGAAAAGCCTTGGCTTGCTCAATCGAATTAGTTCCTAGACTCCCGTCCAAAACTAACCACCGGTGATGGGGAGACTCAGGGTTCTTCTTGGCAAGAACACGGCGAATTTTCTTAAGTTCCTCCATAAGGTTCGCCTTATTATGCAAGCGACCTGCGGTATCAAGGATCAGGTAAGATTGCCCTCGACTAACTGCAGCCTCATAGCTGTCAAAGGCGACCGCTGCAGAATCAGCACCATGATGGCTCGACACAAGGTCAAGTTCCAGACGATCAGCCCAATTGAGAATCTGTTCGTTGGCAGCAGCACGAAAAGTATCGCAGGCGCCAAGCAAGGCCTCTTGCCCTCGTTCCTTGAAATACCAAGCAAGTTTAGCACTGGTAGTCGTTTTACCTGCGCCATTCACGCCTAGAAGGCAGATAACCTCGGGCTTCTCATTGGATATTTGCAGACGCCCTTCTGCTCCTTCAAGAATTCGGCCTAAAATAGTTAATCCAATCTGAGATACATCCTTTTGCCGAAGTTCTTTGTCTGCACGATAAGCATTCTGAATTTCATCAAGGATTTCCTCAGTAGTCTCCACCCCGAAATCTGCTTCATAAAGGGCTTCCTCGAGTTCAGCGATAGATGAAGCATCCAGCTTTTTACGGAAGAGGCCACCGATAGCATTACCCAAGCCTGGCGCTTTCTTGGCCAGTTTGTCTTTGAATTTGGCAAAGAATCCTTTCATGAGAACATTTCAGGCAAGCTTCTCTCTATGATCCCTATCAACATCTTGCATTACATTGTCTAGAATTCCGTTAATGAAGGCGTTTGACTGATCGGAAGAAAATTCTCTACTCAGTTCCACAGCTTCATCAATAACAACCACGGGGGGGATGTCTTCACGATAGAGCATTTCAAAAATTCCCAAACGAAGGATTGCCAGATCAGTTTTGGCAATTCGATCAAACTCCCAGTTTGTTGCTAGTTGATGAATCTTTGCATCAATTGCCTCTAATTCGGCGAGAATTCCAGCAAGTAACTCCTCCGCAAACTCATAATATTCACGAGGATTATCTAGATTTTCAAAAAAGTTCCTGATCTCATCAGCCAGTACCAAAGGCGGGTTCATTTCCATCATGTAGAGAAACTGGACAAGAACCATCCGGTTTGTATGCCGTTGTGGAGTACCTGCGCTCATGACCTCGTCCAGTTCATATTAAGTGTTGCCATGTGGAGGGCTGCGTCTGCGAACTCCTGCCCACGAGACTGACTTCCGGTAACCCGTTCATTCGCCTGATCGACATTATTAACAACAAGGATTCCATTGATAACCGGGGTGCGAGATGTTATTGAAATATTCGATAGTGCCTGGGCGGTTGTGAGCCCTATCTGCTCATGGTGCGAGGTATCGCCCGCAACAACGACTCCCAATGCAATCACTGCATGAAACACTCCAGAGTTCGCCATCTCGCTGGCCACTACAGGGACCTCGAAAGAACCCGGAACACGGACAACCTCAACATTGTCAGCAATCACCCCCTTTAACGCAAGTGCTTCACATGTGGTACCCACCAAAGCATCAGCCAATTCTGGATTATAGCTCGCACCTACTAGAGCTATACGAATTGATGATGTATCAACTGGGTTATAATTAAAACGACTATGGCTCATTATCTATCCAATTCTGAAAATTTCAAAAAGGAGCTACAGCAAATCGTTAGTAGTTGCTTTGTAAACGGAAAAGGAGTTGCAATATTAGATCAGTTGAAGGTGTTCCACAATCTCCAATCCATACCCATCCAAACCAACTACCTTACGGCGAGTATTCGCTAAAAGTCGAATTTTCTTTAGTCCCAATCCGACGAGGATTTGGGCCCCAATGCCATAGTCTCGAAAATCCATATCTGATGCGGAAATGGTCTTGCCGCGTCCAGATCCAGCTACTTTTTGCATATCAATGCCTGAACTTGGTTTCTCTAAATAGAGAAGTACACCGCATTCTTCCTGTACAATACGCTTTAACGCCGCATCCAAAGAACTCGCTCCGTGGGTATTCTGCATTTGGAAAACATCGCTCAATATGTTTTCACTATGTACTCTGACAATCGTAGGTAAATTCTTATCCAAAGTGCCCCGGGTAAATGCAAAATGATGGCGACCATCAAGAATACTTTGGAAAATATGTAAGATGAATTCACCGTGGGTCTGATGGCAAAATGATGACTCCGCAACTTTATCTACAAGCTGATCCCGCTGGTGCCGGTATTCAATTAGGCTAGCAATTGAAATAAGCTTCAGCTTGTGCTTTTTTTTAAATTTTAATAGTTCTGGCAACCGTGCCATTGAGCCATCTTCATTGAGGATTTCACAAATAACGCCAACAGGAGGCAACCCAGCCATTGCGGCAAGGTCTACAGCAGCTTCTGTATGGCCGGCCCGTTGTAAAACTCCACCAGGTCTAGCCCTCAGCGGGAAAACATGACCAGGTTGAACCAACATATCCGGCATAGAATAAGGGTCTCCAAGGATTTTAATCGTCGCGGCTCGATCGTATGCACTAATACCAGTAGTGATTCCCTTA
>Ga0209661_1000350_pt1 | contig 25904 bp, 30 predicted proteins | sample SaaInlV_120m_DNA_2_FD_184660 | JGI IMG/M metagenome (GOLD analysis project Ga0209661, IMG submission 184660) | Marine microbial communities from expanding oxygen minimum zones in the Saanich Inlet - SI072_LV_120m_DNA (SPAdes) (version 2) | ecosystem: Environmental > Aquatic > Marine > Intertidal... | reverse complement strand
CGATAAGTTTTGGCAATGAATTCTTAATAAGAGGTGCCCGGGCGACGGTACACGAAGCCAGCGAAAGACACAATGACAAACCCGAAAGATACCATTCATGACCTGCGCGCCATTCTTTTTGATGTGTTTGGCACGGTGGTGGACTGGCGCTCTTCGGTCGCCAGGGAAGTGACCGCAGCGGCAGCTCGCTATAACTTGACCGTTGATGCCGAGGCCTTGGCTGATCGGTGGCGGGCATTCTATCAGCCTGCGATGTCGCGGGTCCGTGCGGGAAATACACCCTTTGTTGTTCTGGACGTATTACACCGACAGAACCTGGATCAGGTGCTTGAGGAGTTTTCACTGGGCATTTTCAGCGAGAGCGAAAAGGAAGCGCTGAACTGCGCCTGGCACCGGCTCGATCCCTGGCCAGATGCAATCGCAGGGCTGGAGCGACTGAAGCAGCGCTACATGATCGGCACCCTTTCCAATGGGAATATCGCCTTGATCGCCAACATGGCGAAATATGCCCGCTTACCCTGGGATGTGATCCTGGGCGCGGAGATTGCCCGAGCCTACAAGCCCCAGCCGCAAGCTTATCTGGGTTCTGCTGCGGCGCTGTCGCTAAAGCCTCAACAGTGCATGCTGGTCGCGGCACACAACAGCGATCTAAAAGCCGCTTTGGATTGTGGTTTTCGTACCGCTTTTGTAGAGCGACCCTTTGAGCACGGCCCGGACCAGAGCACGGATCTAGTTGCCAGCGGTCATTATGATTTTATCGCTTCAGATTTTGTAGATCTGGCAACTCAGCTCAAATGCTAAGCGTGATTGGCCAGATTTATCCTATTTAAGAAACTTTTGCGCTCTACGACCCATTTAGCCGGGTTTGTTACGCTCGCTTAGAACCACGGCAAGGCCGCTGCTCACAACGTATGAAGTGGTTTGTTAGGAGAGCATTTTCTTAACTTAAGAATACCGGCTGTTCGTGTAATATTCATGTACTTGTATATTATACATTTAATTGTATAATATAGATGTGATGAAAAAAATAATTTTTATTGGTAATACACTTAATAACATCAAAAAATTCTCTCATGAAGCAAAGAGAGAAGCGGGCCATCAATTGGATAGAGTTCAGCGTGGTAAAGAGCCATTAGACTGGAAACCAATGCAAGGCATTGCAGATGGTGCTAGAGAAATTAGATTCCGTGATAGAAATGGAATTTATCGAGTGATTTATGTAGCAAAATTTGAAGAAGCTGTATATGTTTTGCATGCATTTCAAAAAAAGACACAGAAAACCAGTCAACTTGATATTGAGATGGCTAAGCAAGCATTTAAGAGCGTGCTAGAGGAGCGAAAGTTATGAGTGATTTACAGCATTTTAATAGTGTATGGGATGCATTAGAAAGTGATCCTGTTCAAGCAGCAAATATGAAATTACGTTCGTCTCTAATGATTGCAATTAACGAACAGATCGAAGAAGCGGGATTAACACAGGTTGAGACAGCCAAAATACTTCATATTACACAACCACGTGTTAGCGCATTAGCAAAAGGAAAAATTGAAGAATTCCGTGTGGATACGTTGATTAATATAGCGCATAGGTTGGGTTTACACGTTACTATGAAAATAGCAGCATAAATTAAGCGGGGATGGAATATTATCCGAGTGCCCCGTTTATCGATTAGCAAGCAAAGCCGTTGCAACTTTAGCCTGACTTTTTCGCCCTAAAATCCACTTCCACATGCTGTTCCTCGACGGGGTGTACGTCGAGCACCGAACTCACTTCACCTGGCACACATCATTGCCCAACGTGTCGGGTGCTTTGTATAACGCCAGGGTCTGCTGGAACGGGACGCGGAGAACAGCTGCCTGGCCGCCGATGCAGTAGACGACGAGGCGATGAATTCACTGACGGGCCATTCCATCACTTACCGAATCGCCATTGGCCCACATGCAGGGCGCAAGGTATTCACATTACAGACCCACCCGGGATGCACCGAGCGGTTCGATGATGGGGTAGCTAAGGTGGCCGGATTTAGTCTGCATGCCGGTGTGGCGCAAGAGCCAATGAGCGTAAGAAACTGGAACGCCTATGCCGGTACATCAGCCGCCCGGCGGTGTCCGAAAAACGCCTGTCACTGACTGAACACGGCCAGGTCCGCTACTCTCTCAAGAACCCCTGGCGCGATGGCAGCTCCCATGTGATCTTCGAACCGCTGGATTTCATCGCCCGGCTCGCTGCACTAATTCCCAAGCCTCGCGTCAATCTTACCCGCTTCCATGGCGTATTCGCCCCCAACTCCAATCACCGGGCACTGATCACGCCGGCCGGCCGGGGCAAGGGACGCAATCCCAATACTGCCGATGCTCTTACAGAACGGACACCCGCCGAACGCCATGTCGTCATGACCTGGGCGCAGCGCCTCAAGCGCGTGTTCAACATCGATATCAAGACTTGCCAGACCTGCGGCGCTACCATGAAGGTCATCGCCTGCATCGAAGATCCCAAGGTGATCAGGCAAATACTCGACCACCTGGAGCATAAGGGGGAATATCAGGATGCGATCCAGTTACCCGACAGTCGCGCCCCACCTCAGGTCGACCTTTTGCCCTGATTCACTGACTGATTGCAAGGGATTGCGCCGTGTTTCAATAACGCGCCAGGCACACTCTCGCCTTGATTGTGGTGTCAAGGACATCAGTGGTTCACTGGCAGTGAGAAATTAACCGAATTTTAAGGACTCAAGGATAAATCGGATGCAATACATTAACTATTCGGCTGCAAACAGACTGCAACCAGACTTTTCATCCCCTCTCTTTTTCCATTAAATACGCTTTATACTTCCTATACTTCGTGTGATTAACCTTGAACAGGCCGCTGTTTCGTGTCCGCTCCTGGAGATCGCCGGGATCGGTGTTACTGTGGTAGATACTGGTACCGTCCAGGCGTGACAACAATGCCATTGCCGTAGTGCGATCTTTTTTTGCGGCAAGCGAGGCATTCAACATAAGGGAATCGTCGGCGCCGGAATATATGGTTGAAAACTCTGAGCCGGTGTTGCTGCCGAGCAATAATTCCTCAGGCTCACGCGTGATGACAGCGACAACGCCGCCAAGTGCATCACTACCGAACAGGGTTGATGCCGGTCCCTTCAGGATTTCGACACGGGATATTGCATCCGGTGAAAAATAGTTCTGTCCGGCATGCGAGAAAGATCCGACATTAAACTGGTCTGGCTGCGGGATGCCGTCCACCAGGGTGAGTACGCGATTACCCGTCAAACCCCTGATCGTAAAATCTGATTCTCCGAACCGGGTGTCGGCGACTCCGACGCTAACGCCGGGTGTATACCGCACGAGATCGGACATCCTGAAGCTCAATGACTGCAGCAGCTGGTCACGTTCGATGACATCGACGCTGCCGACTACATCTTGTATAGGCCTGGAAAGACGCGCGCCCACCACGAGAATTTCCTCGATCTCGAGAGATTGATCTGTCGGTTTACTGCTCGCCGCATTAAGTACAGATATTGGGGCCATTGCGACGATGGCCAGGGTGACAAGGCTGGTGCCCTTTATAGTTTTCATTGATTACCGCACGTAACTCACTACACCTGTCCGTAGCGTGCCCTATTTCACGCAGGAGTAGATTGACCCAGATCAATAAGGGATACGTAAACACCTGCCTTATGGAATTCGGGAGGTTGACCTGGATCAAGCGGATTTTTCCAGTCCGAACTATGCTTCTCCTTCCTGATACTGCGCTCATGAGTGAACGCGCTCGCGGAAACCCAAATGCAAACTGTACTATTCATTTTTTCTTGCGTTGCGATCTATTTCGGGTCTGATTGGATTCTGAGTAGGGTCGAACACCTGCGTGGCCAGCCTTTCGCTCGGCGCGAGCTTGTTTTTTTCTTCATTCTCCTCGGCCTGGGATCATTCAGTTTCTACATCGTCCGTGTATTGGTTCCCAATTGATCGAGATCAATGCTCTCTTGAACGACCCCCGCTAGTATAAATGTTGCATCGGTCCGCACTTTGCGGCTTTCGATAATCAACACAAATCACGGGAGACGAACCATGCCGGATAGTCCTGATCAGTCCACGACCAGCCCTCCAGAAGCAGACGAGTCCGAGCGCATCCCTGTGATGCAGCGTGTGCTGGACAACCCCTTCCTTCTCCTGTTCCTCGGGGTCGTTATCCCGACGGTGTTCTACATAATCTGGGGAGTAATGGAAATCGTCAACATCCCGATCGCCAAATAAGAGAGGAAATCATGTCTATTACACCGCCGAGTGAACGTATCTGGTGGAAGGAGCCAATCGCAAAGGTTGAGCTGATCTGGATCATCGTCGCCTTCTGTTGGGGGCTGGTGATGTTTTTTATGATGATTTACTGGCATGGAGCCGGAGAGCAGAACCTTTCCAACGAGGCTTACCGAATTTCTGCTGAAGATTTTATTGAGAAGACCACGGAAATGGTGGATCAGTACACGGTACGGGAGGAGTCCGGATTTCCCGTCGTTCATCCGCCCCCAGGGAGCGACGTCTACCTGATTGCCCGGTTATGGCAGTTCTGGCCGATACTGGAACTCGAGAAAGACCAGACATATCGCTTGCATCTCTCATCCACCGATTGGCAGCACGGATTTTCACTGCAGCCGGTCAACGTCAATCTGCAGATTCACCCGGGATACGACATGATCGTGACGGTAACGCCAGATCAGTCCGGTGAATACGGCATTCTTTGTAACGAATTTTGCGGCATAGGTCACCACATGATGCTCAGCAAAATGTACGTGGTCGAATAGGGAACAATATTATGACGACAACAACGAATTTTCGAACTTGTCCTTCAACCGGTTTAAAGATTGACCTTAATGCAGAACGTCTTATAAAGGCGAACGCTGTGGTTGCGGTGGTGTTTCTCGCTGTGGGTGGTTTTTTCGGCCTACTGGTCGCGCTGACAAGATGGCCCGCGGTCCACTTGCTGCCGGCAGATTGGTTCTATCTCGCCTTAACTGGCCATGGTCTGGATGTATTGATCGTCTGGATTATCTTCTTCGAGATCGCGGTACTTTATTTTGCCTCTGCCATCCTGCTGAACTCGCGACTTGCCACTCCGAGGTGGGCGTGGGCTGGATTTGCAATGATGCTGGTAGGTGCGGTAATGGCCAATATCGCGGTCCTGCAAGGTAATTCCAGCGTCATGTTTACCTCCTATGTGCCGATGAAGGCCGCGCCGCATTTTTACCTTGGATTTATCCTGTTTGCGGTCGGTGCGTTGATTGGCTGCTTCGTGTTTTTCGGTACGCTGGTGGTTGCGCGCGCGGAAAAGACCTACGAAGGGTCAGTACCACTTGTCACATTTGGTGCCACGACAGCCGCGATCATCGCCGTCTTTACCATTGCATCAGGGGCCATCATCCTGATTCCTACCTTGCTTTGGTCAATGGGTCTGATTGGAGATATTGATACGCTGATGTACAAGACCATCTGGTGGGCCATGGGGCATTCATCCCAGCAGATTAATGTCGCTGCACATGTTTCCATTTGGTACCTTATTGCGGCATTGCTTCTCGGTGCCAGGACCCTTTCAGAGAAGGTCAGCCGTATGGCGTTCCTGATGTATATCCTGTTCCTGCAGCTCGCGAGTGCGCATCACTTGCTTGCCGAGCCCGGGCTAAGCTCTGAATGGAAAATATTCAATACGAGTTATGCGATGTACCTGGCAGTCCTGGGGAGCATGATTCACGGTATGACCGTGCCGGGTTCAATTGAGGCTGCGCAACGGGCTCGGGGTTATACCCGGGGACTGTTCGAATGGATCAGAAAAGCCCCGTGGGGGAACCCCGCATTTTCCGGTATGTTCATGTCGTTGGTTATGTTCGGATTCCTCGGTGGTATTTCAGGCGTCGTTATGGGTGCGGAGCAAATTAACCTGATTATGCACAACACCCTGTACGTGCCGGGTCATTTCCACGCCACGGTTGTAGCCGGTACTACCCTGACATTTATGGCCGTCACCTACTTGCTGGTGCCACTAATATTCAGGCGTGAACTGGTGTTGAAACCCCTGGCGAAAATACAGCCCTACGTATTTGGAATTGGCGTGGCCGGAATATCATTCTTTATGATGGGTGCCGGCACGCTGGGTGTGGCCCGTCGCCATTGGGACATCACGTTTGCGGATGCAACCTTCAGTTTTGACTTCCCGGGCACCGCATTTCTGATGCTGGGGTTGAACGGCCTAAGTGCGATACTGGCTGCTGTGGGTGGCCTAATCTACGTTGTCGTCGTGGTGGGTTCGATATTGTTTGGCAGGAAGATCGGTGACGATGAAGCTGTTCTCGAAGTGCCTACAGTAGCCGCTTCCACCTACGGCAGTGCCAAGTCTGTTTCTATACCCGGTACTGTTGCCCTGGTTACGGTCTTCTTTACGGTGTTCGTGCTTTATTACTTCGTTAACTGGAAGTATCTCGCAGAGGTCTGGCCTCTACGCTAGGCCCTGGCCGAACGGACACAGACCGGCATGAGCCCCACGACCAAAAACCTGGTTTCGGTATTCAAGCTTCGTATTGGCGTTGCCATCATGCTTAGCGCCCTCGCTGGCCTTGCCATTGCGCCGGGTGCAGGGCTGCGGGCGTGGCAGATTATCGTGTTCGCGCTTGCCGTGCTGGCGTCTTCAGCCAGCGCGGGGGCCTTCAATCAGTATTTTGAACGTGAACTTGATTCCGGGATGAAACGTACCCGTGATCGCCCGTTTGTTACCGGGCAGTTTGAGGTCGGCAGCTACTGGTTAAGCATTATTGGAATTATGCTGCTGGTTTCCGTGCTGGCAGCGAGCGTCGCGACGAACGTTGTGGCGGGTCTCTTTGTGTTTTTGGGTGCCTTTACCTATGGCGTGGTATACACGGTTTGGCTCAAACGCCGGACCTGGCTAAATATCGTGGTCGGTGGTCTGTCCGGAAGCTTTGCGGTGCTGGCAGGTGCAGCGGCCGTCAATCCGACACTCACACCAGCCCCAATACTGTTGGCCGTAGTCCTGTTCCTGTGGACGCCGCCACACTTTTGGAGCCTCGCCTATGTCTACGCAAAGGAGTATCGGGACGCAGGGGTACCGATGCTGCCGGCCGTCGCCAGTGAATCGGTGACGGCATGGGTGATATTTGCACATACGCTTGTGCTCGTACTCGTCTCACTGCTGCCAATATTCTATGGTATGGGCTGGGTATATCTTGCAGGGGCGACCGCTGGGGGCGGTTACTTCCTGCTAACCGGATATAAACTGGTGCGTAAACCGGGAATCGAGTCTGCACGTAAAAACTTTCATGCTTCATTGTTGCAACTAACACTGTTGTTGTTTGCGTGTATTATCGATGTGTGGATACGTTGAAAACATCTGTTGTACCGCTTACTTTTCTCGTCTGTCTCTCTTTCTCTCTCCCGGGGTATGGTGACGGCGTAACCCACGGTACCGGACAGGCTGCAGATCTGAGCGCTCAGCAAGCCCGGGCCCTGGAATTAAGCCAACAAGCCATTGGTAGCCAGGCAGGTGAGTACGAATTCCTGGACCAGAACAGGCAACCTGTTCACTTTTCGGAATATCTCGGGAAACCGCTACTGGTCAATTTTATTTTCACCAGCTGTCACCATACGTGCCCGATGATGACTGCGAATCTCGTCAAGGTTGTGGATGTCGCGAGGGACGCCGTTGGCAAGGACGCATTTTCAGTCGTTACCGTCGGTTTTGATGTTGAGGTGGATACTCCTGAAATGATGCGTTTTTTCGCCATCGAGCGCGGTGTGAATTTCGATGGCTGGACTTTTCTTAGTGGCGACACAGAGAACATAGAGCGTATTACCGGGGATCTGGGTTTTTTCTATACCCCGTCGGCGTCCGGGTTCGATCACCTGGCGCAGACAACCGTCCTGGATGCGCAAGGCAAAGTATACCGACAGGTCTATGGACAGTCTTTCGAACCCCCGGCCATTGTTGAACCGTTAAAAGAACTGGTTTTTGGGGAGCAGCCAGATGCAGGAAAATTAAGTGACTGGATGAATGGCATAAAATTATTTTGTACGGTCTACGATCCTTCCAGCGGGAAATACTATTTTGATTACTCCCTGTTTGTTTCCATTGGCGTCGGGTTGATATGCCTGTTTTCTATCGCGTTCTTTGTTATCAAAAGTTGGCGCGAACACGAAACCAATCCGTCTGCGTAGCCCGAATTATTTATGAAGGATTCGAGATTTGCATTGTAGCTGGCAAAGTAGTTCGGTTGATCGTTCGAAAAAGCATAGCCGTAGCTATGGTTTGAGAAGGATCGGGCGAAATGTGAAGTCAGCTGCAGTGTAACTTCGGATAGGACAATCTGTTACCTCTGGATATCTTCAGGAATAAACGTATCTCTTTGAAATAAAAAAGAAAGTATGATTTGCTTGTCCGCCTTCATGAATAGTTTAAGCTGGTAGTTTAATGCCCAACAATAACAAGAAACCCCTGGTCTGGGGTTCCGAAGGAAATCAGTGTGCGTAAGCAGCTTCGAACTGGGTTTGAGTATATAGAAAGGGGCTTTGATGCCGCTTTTACGCCGCAATGGAACCCACTTTTACAGTTGGGGGCCCTGGGCTGGTTCTTCTACTGGATTGTCGTTGTTACCGGCATTTATCTGTATATCTTTTTTGATACGGGTATTTTCGATGCCTATGATTCAGTTGAGCGCCTGACACACGAGCAATGGTACATCGGCGGTGTTATGCGCAGCCTGCATCGTTATGCCTCAGATGCCATGATCATCGTCGTATTCCTGCACGTTTTGCGGGAATTTGTGATGGATCGTTTTCGGGGTAAGCGCTGGTTTGCGTGGGTCACGGGTGTCGCGCTGCTCTGGCTGATTTATGCCAGCGGCATAAGTGGCTACTGGATGGTATGGGATAAGCTGGCACAGTATGTCGCCGTCGGTACCGCGGAATGGTTTGATGCCCTCGGCATCTTCGGTAAGCCCATATCACGGGATTTTCTGAATGAATCCACTCTCAGCAGCCGATTTTTCACCTTACTGATTTTTATACATATAGCTGCGCCGCTACTGCTGTTGTTCGGAATGTGGATTCACATTCAGCGCCAGACAAAGCCAAAGGTCAATCCGCCCATCGGTTTAGCTGCCGGCACCTTTGCGATGTTGCTGGCAGTTTCGTTTCTGTCTCCCGCGGTAAGCCAGGGCAGGGCTAATCTTGATGAGGTTCCCGCGACGATCGGTATCGACTGGTTCTACCTGTTTATATATCCACTTCGTGATCATTATTCGAGCATGATGCTGTGGGGGTTCATCATTGGTGGCACGATACTGATGGGAGTGCTGCCCTGGTTGCCGCCGGCAAAAAAGAAACAGGTTGCCGAGGTCAATCTTGAGAATTGCAATGGTTGCGGTCGCTGCGTTTCAGATTGTCCTACCAGTGCCGTTGATCTGGCTCCGCGAACCGACGGGCTCAATTACGAGCAGCAGGCGGTGGTTAATCCAAACGTGTGTACCAGCTGTGGCATCTGCATGGGTGCTTGTCCCACCGCAACACCATTTCGTCGGACGGGTAATGCCAGTGCCGGAATAGAGTTACCGGACCATACGCTTGAACAACTCAAGAGTCGGGTCCTCGAGCAGGCGGAGAAACTCACGGGGCCTGGGACCATGCTTGTGTTTACCTGTGATGGCGGCCCCGATGTGACATTTCTCGAGAATCGTAGTGATGCGGCCGTAATCAGTCTTCCCTGTATCGGAATGCTGCCACCGCCATTCATGGACTATATAATCAGCCGTCGGTATGCCAGTGGCATACTGTTTGCTGCCTGTCGGGAAATCGATTGTCACTACCGCCTTGGTATGAGATGGACGGATCAACGTATCAATCGGACGCGGGATCCGTATTTGCGGAATCGTACACCACGAGATCGAATAAAAACTTGTCGATGTGGTATTACCGAAACCAAACGACTGGCTGCTGAGGCCGAAGAATTCAGGAAACACCTTTTGGAACTCGATCTTGCACAACAGGCAAAGCCTGTGACAGAAGAGAAGGGATTTGCCGATGGCTAAAGCATTTCGATTTGTACTGCAGTTCGTTCTGTATGGCGCGTTTGCCGGTGTAGTGGTGTACTTTTCAACGACGCCGCAGTGGCAAAATCTTGAACCGGGTATGGCGCTTATCAAGGTGAATTTCAGTCATGCAGGGAAACATATATCTGAGTGTGTGAAGCTGACATTGGAAGAGATGGCTGAACTGGCGGAAAATATGCGACGCACTGAGAGTTGTCCCCGCGGGCGGGTGCCTCTATACATAGAGGTCGTGCTCGACGGGCAGGTCCTGTTTGAGGACAGCTTGCCGCCATCCGGATTCTCGGGGGATGGTGAATCTACCGTATTTCAGAGTTTTCCAGTTGAAGAGGGGAGTTACGTATTGGTTGCACGGTTACGGGATAGTAATCGCAGCACTGGCTACGACTACGAACATCGCGAGGAGATTCACCTGCGGGCAGAGCAGAACTTTGTCGTGGATTTTAACGCTACAACAGGAGGTTTCACGTTTCTGTAGACCGGCGGTTTCGCCCGGACAGGGGTAGATATCATGGCATTGATTCAATGGAAAGAGGAATTCAAACTTGGAATTCCATCGGTAGATCAGGAGCATGAAGAGCTCATCGGACTGATAAACGAGTTATATCAGCATTATACCGATGCCGAAGCCAGGGCTACCGTACAAAAATTTTTGGGGGAGGTTTACGCCAAAATTGCATCCCATTTTGCCCTGGAAGAAACCATAATGAAGGCCCGCCGCTATGACGAATACGGGAAACACAAGGATGATCATGAAATCCTGCTAGATGAGATTTGCGAGTTCATGGATGAATTTGATCGCAGTGAGTCGTTGGATGAAGTGCGGCTTGGAGAGTTTCTTGAAACCTGGTTTGTTAACCATTTTCGGGACCAGGACGCCCGCCTGCATAAGCACCTGGATTAACCCATATATACGCACCCTGGTTCTGGGGACAATTCAATCAGTCGGCGGGTTGACCGAAAGGTCAGAATTCCTGATAAGGTTGGCTTCTGATATCACCCGTGGAGGAAAAAATATGTCCGTCGTAGTTATTACAGGATGCAGCAGCGGCTTTGGGCTGGAGGGAGCGCTGGCTTTTGCACGCAATGGGGACCAGGTTTATGCCACCATGCGCGACCCGGATCGGGCAGGAGACTTGCTTGAAGCTGCTACCAGGGAGAACCTGGATGTCGAGGTCCGCAAGCTGGATGTAATGCAGCCCGAGTCGTTCGCAGGGTTTGTCGAATCGGTGGTGGGCGAGGCCGGGGCGATCGATGTGCTCGTCAATAACGCCGGCATCCTGCGAGCCGGCGCATTCGAAGACCTGACAGAACAGTCCTTCAGAGATGTGCTGGAGACCAATTATGTGGGTCCAATGCTACTTGCTCGTGCCGTGCTCCCGCAGATGCGTAGCTCACTGACTGATTGCAAGGGATTGCGCCGTGTTTCAATAACGCGCCAGGCACACTCTCGCCTTGATTGTGGTGTCAAGGACATCAGTGGTTCACTGGCAGTGAGAAATTAACCGAATTTTAAGGACTCAAGGATAAATCGGATGCAATACATTAACTATTCGGCTGCAAACAGACTGCAACCAGACTTTTCATCCCCTCTCTTTTTCCATTAAATACGCTTTATACTTCCTATACTTTAAGTCAGAGTTTTGAGACAAAAACGAAAACCACGCTTTTCGTTTTTGTCGCTCTGAACAGTCACGGATGATTTGTTCAGAGCATCCCGGGACGGATAGCCATCGTTAGTCCGGGAACCCCCCGTCATAGCTGCTGGAGCCTCGCTCCCGGTGCCAGAGGCGAAACAGATGACGTTTCTTGTCGGCATCTTCATGATCCTCGAATTCGCTGCGATAGTGGCCGACTTCGTGGTTGTTGAGGTACTGGATGTCGCCGCGTGCCATTGGAACTTCGTACCAGATTTCAGGGCTTGAGGCGACTTCGTCGATGGCGTCCAGGGCATCGACCAGATCGCTGTCCAGTTCCTCACCGGCCACTTCGTAACCCTGTCGCACCAGGGTGGTATTGGCCCGGGCATTCAGGCGCTCACCGTTCCAACTGAAATAGGGTGCCAGGGAAACCTTCGCATCACCCTCGTAATGCTCTTTCTGGCGATCGAAATACATCGGCTGGTAGAGTCTGGCCAGCTGCTTGGGATAGCGATGCTGCATTCGGTCGTGCACGGTATACAGGTTGCATATCCGACCGGCTCCGCCGCATTTTGCGGTATTGCGGCAAAGCAGGCCGACATAGTCGGGTACCATGCGGGCGAAGGCATTGTCTGTGTGGAAGGTTAGCTCTACCGTAGTATGCGAGCCCCGTACGCCGTACTGGTAAGTGGCACCGGAATCATGAACATCATAGATCACCTGGCCGATCCAGTTTTGTGCCACGGGCCTGCCGACAAGCTGTCCCAGCAGCCAGTAGACTTCCACCATCGCATCGAGCGGGTAGTCGTCCATCGGCAGCCGGTTAAGGACGGCGAACCCGGCGCCATCATCAAGGATGTTTTTCATCTTCAAGATGAGGCGACGGCACTTTGTCAGTCTAAATTCGCCGGCCCGGCGCTGGCGCTCCTGGTGGGGGTTCATCAGGATGAACGCGGCAAGACCATGCATTTCATCAAGAACATCGTCATCCAGTTCGAGGCGCCAGTGCTCTTCGAGGATGTCGGCGGCCAGCCAGGCCCAGCGATTCTTCGGCACAGCCCTCACGCTGGTGACTTCCGCGGTGCAATCTAGAAAAGGTTTCGCCATGTTGGGCAACCCGGGCGATGATCGATTGCCATTATAGTAAATGCTCGACGTCTGGTTATCCATCCCGTTTCCAGTGGTATTCTTTCGCGGTTTTCCCGGGTTCGATTAGGACGAACCAGCTAAAGTGAGCTTGCCAAAAGGCCGCCGCAGCAGGGATTCGTTGTGACGAATGGCGGGAGGGGTCGATGGTTGCAAGTAAGGGGGCTGGATTTCAGCGCCGCTACCTCCATAGCGGTCGGATTCGGGGAGGTATTACACAGTTGCCGGGCGATGCAACAGCAGTCATCGGCTGTTGGACTTGGGTGAAAAGGGTGTTTATTCTTCCTATACTCTCAAAGGCCCCGCAGATTCCCGCCCGGTGTTTTTGCAACTTCACCCGGACTTGGGCAGAATCGGTTCAGGACTTCTTAGCGTCAGACCGGTGAGCATACCCGAGAACGTCAGCGAGAAAGTCAGCCGGCAACTGTCGGCAACATTCCAGCACATCGTCACCACGGCGCAGGATGATCTGGCCGTGACCCTGCTGACGGCACAGGTGATGATAAAGGGCGGTCTGCTGGGGAAGTTAAGAGCGGCCCGTCTGGTCGATCCGGACGAACACGATTTGGTGGCACAAGAACTGGACGCGCTGGTAGAGACTTTCGGCGACATCGCAGTGGACAATTTGATCCGCTACCGGGCGAGCGAAACGCTGTCGAGCGTCATCGAGAACTGTACCGATCACGATAGCGCCCCTGGACCCTAGGCGCCATGCGCTAGATTCTGCACAACGGCCTGGTGGTCGAACTGATCGGTATTGGTGAGATCAACGATGAAGAAGAACAGACGCTCTACGATGAGATTGACCATCTGGCTGACCTGCACGGGGAAAACGCGCCGGCAGAAGAGTTTCTGGCCTACCCTTGAACCGCCACACCGCACCTCGGAGTCATTAAGAATGTCAAAGCTCATCGCAACATCCCACAATATTGGTCTGATCCTTACTCTGGTGTTGGCCGCCACAGCGATGCCTACTATAGCGTCAGAGCAACCACTGCCCCGCTTGGTATTACAAATCACCATCGATCAGCTGCGCGGCGATCTGCCGCGGCGTTACTACGAGCGACTGGGTGAGGGCGGCTTTCGCTACCTCCTCGACGAGGGTCTGGTGTACATCAATGCGCACCATGCTCACGCTAACACAGAGACGGTCGTTGGCCACGCGACGCTCGCTACTGGAGCAGACCCGGCACGGCACGGCATGATCGGCAACGTGTGGTTCGACCGCCAGCAGGGCGCTGTGGTATATGGCGTGGAGGATCCGCGCTACCCCCTCCTCGGCGATGGTAGGGTGGACAAGGCGACAGAGATAGACCCCACGCAAAAGGCTGCGCGCTCCGACGGGCGTTCCCCGGCTGCAATCCTCGTTTCAACGTTCGGCGACGAACTGAATCTGAGCCTTGGCGGACGAAGCAAGATCTTCGGTGTATCAGTAAAAGACCGTGGTGCCATTACACTGGCAGGCCACACCGGCAAGGCGTTCTGGTTCTCAAAAAAGAGCGGCCAGTTTGTAACCAGCCAGTTTTATTACGACAGCTACCCCCAGTGGGTGCAGGACTGGAACGCAAAAGACCTGACAGCGGACTACGCCGGGACCGCTTGGCGTTTGCTCAACGACCAGTCAACCTATCTTTTTGGCAACGCTGACGATCGGCCCTATGAAACCAACCTGGCGGGATACGGCCGGGTTTTCCCACATGCTTTTGGGGACAGAGACAGCCGTTATTTTACAACGCTGCTCACGGTGAGCCCTGCGGGCGACGAGATCACCCTCGATTTTGCCAAGACGCTGGTCGAAAACGAGCAACTGGGACAGGATAACGACACCGATTTTCTCGCTGTCAGTTTCTCATCCACGGATTACGTGGGCCACATCTTCGGACCTTCCAGCCTTGAGAGCGAGGACAACATTCTGCGGCTGGACCGTACGCTGGCCCAGTTGTTTCAGTTCATCGACGAGAAGGTCGGACTGGAACGTACTCTGATTGTGCTATCTGCCGACCACGGTGGACCCGAGGCGCCCGGATATTTGAGGGAATTGGGGTTTGAGGCGTCGTACATCAAACCACAGGAGGTGGAACGGGTCGCCGCCATCAACGCCCTCCAGGCGAGATTTCAGGCAGGAGAAAAGTTGATCAGGGGTTACTTCCACCCATACCTGTTTCTTAACCATGAGTTGATCGAAAGCAACGGTCTGGATCTGGCCGAAGTCCAGGCGGTGGTCGCCGAGGCGTTGACACGTTTCGACGGTATTAGTGCAGCCATTCCCAGTACCGCGCTCACAGAGGGCGCTCTGCCTGTGACACCGATCGTCGACGCCGTGCTGCGGAACTATCACCCCGGCCGTTCAGGAGATATCTACGTCGTGTTTGACCCACACGTTTTCCCCAATGATTTTGATGGACTGACAGTGGCCTCTACCCACGGTTCGCCGTGGCAATACGACACCTATGTGCCGATTATCTTCGCGGGCATGGACATCCAGCCGCAGAGGGTGGCCCGCCGGGTCAACACCACGGCGATCGCGCCGACGCTCTCGCTGCGGGTGGGTGCCAAGCCCCCATCGGGTGCCTGGGAGCCGGTATTGGTGGAAGTTTTCGGGAATAATTGAATTTAAGTCATCTCAGCGATTCATTTGATCATTGGAGATTGCCAAGACCGCAGCTTTTAGTCCCCGGATTTCAAAGCATCACGCAGGCGCTCGGTCAGCCCGGTTGGCTCCATTTCCACATACTGTTCCTCGACGGGGTGTACGTCGAGCGCCCGGACGGGGGCGGTGCGATTCCGTTCGGTGCGAGCACCGACGAGTGCCGAACTCACCCACCTGGCACACATTATTGCCCAACGTGTCGGGTGCTTTCTACAACGCCAGGGTCAGCTGGAACTGGACGCGGAGAACAGCTGCCTGGCCTCTGATGCCGTAGACGATGAGGCGATGAATTCACTGATGGGGCATTCCATCACTTACCGAATCGCCATTGGCCCACATGCAAGGCGCAAGGTATTTACATTACAGACCCACCCGGGATGCACCGAGCGGTTTGATGACGGGGTTGGTAAGGCGGCCGGATTTATGCATGGCGCTTCAGATTTTGTAGATCTTGCAACTCAGCTCAAATGCTAAGCGTGATGGGTCAGATTTTTTCTATTTAAGAAACTGTCGCGCTTTTGCAGGGCCAGCGCCGAGAACGATCAGACAGTGGCTTTGGACTTGGGTGAAAAGGGCGTTTATTCTTCCTATGCTCTGCGGGTCCGGTTGATCCATCCCCAGACAACCACGTACAATATGGAAACCAACTCATGACCAATGGCCGTTGGATAGGCCACGGTGGCTGGGGTGGGCAGTTATTGATAGTTGACCCCGAAACTGCAACAGTCGTAGTCTTCTTCTAGTGTGCTGGAAAACCAAAGCGCATCCGATGACAATTACAAACGTGGCATCGTGCGAATGGCTGAGGAAGTGATTGGCTATTGAATACTGTTGAGAATAACTGGATAATTTTTGCTGCGCGACCATAACTGCCGGAGATACTTTGATGACTGTATTAGGAGATTTTGAACGCTTAACTGGCAATATCTTCCTAGGCGGGCACCATCGAAAAAGTTTAGCAACTGAAGCACTGGATGTAATTGACCCAGCAACTGAACATAAACTCGGTGAAGTTGCCGAAACTACGGAAGCCGAAATCGATGAAGCAATAGCAATCGGACATCTCGCACAGAAAAAGTGGTGGTCCAAAAGTGGCCTTGAACGCTCAGAGATAATGCATGAAGTCGCCAACCGTATGCATCATATGAGACCCAGGTTGGCTGAAGCCATGACCCGTGAAATGGGTAAGCCTTACAAGGAGTCGGCCGACGAGGTGGAATGGTCCGTTTCTGCCATCCGCTACAACGCCGAAGTCGGCCGCAGTGATGCCGGTCGGGTCATGGGCAACGAAATCCAAGGACACCTGAACTACACCCTCAAACTACCATTGGGCGTTGTCGTGAGTATACAGACCTTCAATTATCCTCTGACTTTGTTGGCGTGGCAGTCGGGAGCAGCACTGGCTGCAGGCAACGCAGTAATCTGCAAGCCGTCTGAGTACACCACACTCACCTCATTGCTGTTTGCTGAAGCCTATGAACCGCTGCCCGAAGGTTTATTTCAGGTCGTCACCGGTGCAGGCAATGCAGGTCAATATTTGGTGGAACATAAAGACACCGACATGATAGCTTTCACCGGCAGCGTCCCCACGGGACAGGCCATCGGTGAGACCTGTGGGCGTATGTTGAAGCGCTCCCTGATTGAAACTTCCGGCAATGATCCGTTTGTCATCATGCCTTCTGCCGACTTAGATATCACAGCCAGAGCCGCCGCGTTCTCAGCCTTCATGAACTGCGGCCAGATCTGCGTTTCTGCAGAGCGATTTTATGTACACGAAGACATCCATGACGAGTTCCTGGTTAAGTTAATAGCAACCGCCAAAGACATTCGAGTTGGCAACGGTCTTGGCAAGGTGGATATGGGACCTATGGTGTCTGAAAAGGAGCGTACTCGTTACGAAACTGTGCTCGAAAACGCCATCGGAGAGGGTGCCAATGTGATGCTTGGCGGTGGACGCCCGGCACAGTTCAAACAGGGCTGGTTTGTTGAACCAACGGTCCTGTCTGATTGTCATCAGAACATGGATATTTTCAATAACGAAAGCTTCGGTCCTGTCGCACCCATTTGTAAAGTAAAAAGTTTCGAAGAAGGCATTGAGTTCGCTAATGACTCTAGATTCGGATTGGGTGCCAATATCTATACGCGAGATCTAAGGGAAGCAATCCGAGCTACGGAACAGCTCGAAGCTGGCATGGTCTGGGTTAACGCACCCCTGCTCGACAATGATGCTGGACCGTTTGGTGGCACGAAAATGTCGGGCCAGGGCCGTCAGCTCGGTCCAGAAGGCATCGATACTTTCCGGGAGACCAAGTTCGTTATGATCGATCCGGATTGCACAGATTCCCAGGATGGCTGGTGGTTCCCCTATAAAAATGAGGAAAGCTTTTCCGGATAAGTAACGTTTTATTGACAGATCAATCGATCCTGGCTTTAAAGCCAGTGCGAAACAGATTACCCATCTCCATTATCAATAAATGAATCCACCTGGTGAGCCAGGTTGCCGGAACCGAACTCGTAATCGCACTGTTGCAAGTGAAAGCCCCCGGCAGTTAGGGGCTTTCTTTATTCAGACTGTTTTAATCTCGATCTACTATGAAAACCCGCTGCGTTTGCGTAAAGAGTATGACCTGTCCTTTTTGGATTTCAGTAGCCAAGACGGAATGCGAGTAAGCCAGAATCAACATCAATATGAGACCTGTGCACCTGAGCCTATAAATGCCCGCACTGCCCGACAGACGCTCGGAAAAACTCGCCAAGATCGCCCGTCACCGAAGATTCGTTTTTCCATGCCAAGGTAGGTCGTGTAAAACATGGCAATAGCGTCAATGTCGGAAACGGGTAATACCAAGTGATCCAGTTTTTCGAGTGTCATTGAGTATGCTCTGAGTTTGTTTTGCTTCTAGTCGCTTGGCCACCATAACTCCTGGCACCAAAACGGTACCGGGGGCGAGCAATTATCAACCCGTTTTATGGGACAGTGGAAATACTTCTGTCGGTTTATTGCGATACATTTTTTTATTGAATTTGATGCATGACGCAATCTTTCTGATGCAGTTTGTAAATCATCCTTTGATCCAATCAGATTACAAGTGATGAAATCTGCTTGATTAGCTGTTTATGTTCGGCTATTCATGGCCTTGAGAATCATTGTCTGGTCAATCTCCCCAATGATCTGGTTTTCGTCGTCGATGACCGCGAGCGGTCCGTCGCATTGTGTTGCGATATCGATTAATGAATCCAACTTGGCGTGTGCATCGACGCGTGCAGTACCGTCGTTAAACACCTCATCGGAGGCATCGCGCATAATTTTACCGACGCTCAACACTTTGTAACGCGGCACGTCTTCGGTGAATTCTCGTACATAGTTGTCAACCGGATCGGTCACGATTTCTTCAGGAGTGCCGATTTGTACTATGACCCCGTCTTTCATGATCGCAATGCGATCGCCCATCTTGATAGCTTCCAGGAAATCATGGGTGATGAACACCATGGTCTTTTGGACTTCGGCTTGGATGTTGAGTAACTCATCCTGCATTTCGCGGCGAATCAGCGGGTCTAGCGCGCTGAAAGGCTCGTCGAACATTAGAATTTCGGGATCTACTGCCATTGCGCGCGCGAGTCCAACGCGCTGCTGCATACCGCCAGAAAGTTCGCGTGGGTAGTGATTGGCCCAACCGTGTAAGCCCACTTTTTCGAGTACTTCCATTGCTTTGGCTTTGCGTACCTTCTTGTCCATGCCGCGGATTTCTAGGCCGAAGGAAATATTGTCTATAACCTTGCGGTGCGGAAACAGACCAAAATGCTGGAACACCATGCTCATGCGAAATCGGCGCAACTCGATAAGCTGGACATTGCTATAGGCCATGATATTTTCGCCATCAACAAGTATCTCTCCGGCAGTTGGTTCGATCAGCCGTGAAATACAACGCACCAGGGTCGATTTACCGCTGCCCGAAAGACCCATAACGACAAAAGTCTCACCAGTATTAACCTCAAAGGAAACGTCGTTGACGCCGATCACGTGTCCAGTCTGCGCCTGCACCTCAGCCCGCGACAACGAATGGTCGAGATTTTCCAGCGTCCGCTCGGGATAGGAACCGAAAATCTTCCAGACATTCTTGCAGATGATCTTAGGTGTTTCTGGCATAGTAATCGCGTTGTGTGCCTTTTCTGACGCTATCTTAGACCGAACTCAAGGGGACTGTATACTGATCGTGGATCATTGCAGGCGTGGATCATTAGCGATAATCTAGTCGGCACATCGAGTCGGGGTGCATACTTATGAGCACAGTCATCGAAGACCAGCGGCGCTCTTCGTTACAAAGCATCTGGGAAGAACACCGTGGTTGGGTGCTGACCTGCGCAGCGCTGCTGATATCGCTTGCGGTCTGGAAAGTCCACGGTACCGAAACTGCCTTCCCCAAAAGCTTGGTCGAAGCCTTTCCTTTCGCTGAAAAAGTCAACGAATTTGACAGATGGATTCGGCCCTTCATCCAACCCACAACCCGCGCAATAGGAGCTGGGGTTACCTGGTTTTACGAGTTGGTGGTCGATTGGCTGACCTTCACCCAGTGGCAGATTGTTTTCGTGATTTTGGTGCTGCCGGCCTTCGCTTACGGTGGGCTGCGGCTTGGACTGCTTGCGGTCTTCGCGGTTGGTTCCTGGCTGGTGCTCGATATGTGGGACTCGGCGATGGAAACGCTGAGCCTGATGTGCATCTCGATCGCAATTTCGGTCATGATCGGCGTACTCTTCGGCATCATGGCGTCACAGAGCGACCGTTTCGAGACGATCATCAAACCAATACTCGATACGATGCAGACCTTGCCGGCCTTCATATATCTGATACCTGCGTTCTACTTGTTTGGCTTGGGTGCGCCCGGCGCGATCCTCGCAACCGTGATTTACGCGCTGCCGCCGGTGGTACGCCTGACCAACCTTGGTATCCGCCAGGTGCCCGCTGGTATCGACGAGGCTGCGACCTCTTTTGGGGCAACAAAGATCCAGTCGCTTGTTAAGATCAAGATCCCACTGGCAATGCCGGCGATCAAGCTCGGCATTAACCAAACTGTAATGATGGCGTTGGCCCTCGTGGTATTAGCGACATTTATCGCCGCGCCTGGACTCGGAGATATCGTGTTCCGGGGTATGCAGCGACTCAACGTTGGCAAGGCGCTTGAGGGTGGAGTTGCGATCGTATTGATGGCGATCGTGCTCGATCGCGTCACCTATGCGATGGGGCAGGCCGAGCAAACAAGCGGAAGCCGGCACGATCACGTTTTCCGCCTTTTCCCGCAGGGACTCGAGCAGGTCAAACCCATCCTTTATATCGAGTACGGTATCGACTGGGTCTGGCGTCAGATTGCCCATGCAGGGAACTTGGTAACCTTGGTGATTGCAACCGGCACTTGCAAGCTAGTGACGATCTACGATTCGGAAAAGTCGGTCAAGCTGCGGGAAATCTTGCTCGCCCACAGTTTTCTGATCGCGAGCATCGTGCTAATCACGGTCATGATGCTGCTCGATACCCATACCGATATTTTTGGCAAGTTCCCGCGCACATGGGAGCATCGCTTCCGTACACCCGTGAACCAGTATATGGATGTACTGGTCACTAATGAGACTTTCTATGCGATCACCACGTGGATCAAAGAAAGTCTCTATTTCGGCCTGATCAATCCGTTGAACATATTCTTGAAAGGATTACCATGGTGGTACACCTCCCTGATATTTACCTGTGTCGCTTTCCTGATCAGCGGTCGCGGGCTGGCCATCGCAACGGCTATTGGATTCCTGTTCATCGGCGCCACCGACCTGTGGATCTTAGGCATGACTACGCTGACGACCGTCACGGTATCGGTGCTGATCTGTTTCATTGTCGGTGTGCCGCTCGGCATCTTGGCCGCCTATAACCGCACTGTCGATGCGTTACTCAAACCGGTGCTTGATACGATGCAGACCATGCCGGTATTCGTTTACCTGGTACCGGTCATCATGTTGTTCGGCGGTGGACAGATTCCCGCAGTGATTGCGACAGTCATCTATGCGCTACCCCCACTGGTGCGTTGCACGACGCTGGGCATCCGCGAATTGCCCGAGGAGATCAACGAAGTATCCAGCTCGTTTGGCGCGTCGACGACCCAAACCTTGACTAAGGTCAAGATCCCTATGGCGATCCCTGCGATCACGATCGGCATCAACCAGGGCATAATGATGGCGCTGGCGATGGAAGTGATAACACCGTTGATCGGTGGCAAAGGACTGGGGCTGGATGTATTCACGGGTATGAATACCGCCAACTTCGGGCTTTCTTTGCAAGCGGGGATAGGGATCGTGATGCTTGCCATCATCCTCGATAGAATCTCGCAGGCTTGGACTAAATCCCAACGTGAAGCCATGGGATTGACCTAGTTTTTAAACGATCAAAATACCCTAACAAATGTGTTAGCATCACTATCAAGTACCTAAATAGTTGAAGTAAACATTGTTAAAAATAGGAGGAGTCACATGTCATCAAAACTAAAGGCCATACTGGCTTTTACAGTACTAATCATGAGCCTCGGCACCCTGTCCTCAGCTCAGGCGGGTAAGCTTCTAACCGTGCCCGATCAGGACTGGACCGGTTCTGTCGTTACCGAACGAACCATACAATACGTACTCGAAAACGAAATGGGCTACAAATTCAAAAGGCCTACTATGCCTGGCGGTCCTGGGGTCTGGGAAGCCATGCGCGCGGGTGACGTTGATTACGTTTCCGAGGTGTGGCCTTCCTATAACCCGATCAAATCAAAACTCCTCGAGGAATACGGTGGCGATGGGTCGCTGAAAATCATCGCGGATACCGGAATCATCGGAGCCAGTGGCTATTGGGTGCCGCGTTACGTTATCGAAGGCGATTCATCACGCGGCATATCAGCCTCGGCGCCGGATCTGAAAACCTATAAAGATTTGAACAAGTATAAGCATGTGTTCAAGAGTCTTGAATCCGGCGACAGAGGTACTTTGATTGGTTGCCCGTCAGTGGCGTGGCTGTGCGAAGACCAGAAGCGCCTCGATTTGCTCGGCGTCGATTTTTACGCACAGTTAATGGGCTCTGAAACCGCACTCTGGGCAGAATTGCTGGCAAAGCACAAGCGTGGCGAACCATTTGTTACCTATGCCTGGTCGCCGCACTGGATATTCGCTGCCCTCGATCTGGTCCCGATCGGGTTGCCCGAGTACGATGAAGCGAAGTGGCCCGCGACCAACTGGGCGCCGGACATTTGCTTCAAGATGGGGAACCCAAAATTTATCGAGGACCATCCCGACGTGGTGAAAGTACTGGAAAATCACCGCCTCACCAACCACCAGCAGGCACTCATGATCTACGAAATTGACGTTAATAAGCGCGACGTCGACGAAGTGGTTGCCGAATGGATGGAAGCCAACGAGTCTGTATGGCGCTCGTGGTTACCGTAAAAGATACCAAGCTAGGATCAATTCAGGCTCCTGCGGGAGCCTGAATTTTTTCGGGTCAGTCATTCTTTTATTTCAGTTATCCGACGCAGATCGGTCGTCGGCATTTGGGCCACTGGAAAATTGCTCCAGTAGAGTAGCAACCTAAAGAATCAAGTGGTTTTGACAGCTGCAACCGGCAAACTGCATCGCGCAGGACTGTTCCCCGTGATTCCGTTATATCGAATAGCAAGATTGGGGCGACCAACCTTTAACATCCAGACCAACTGCGAGTAAATCTGATGATTGTTGATGATCTCTCCCCGAGGCAGTTAGGTTTCTTAACGCCTTTGAGAAAGACGATACGCCCATAGACTTCTCACGTATCCAAGAGTTTCGAGCGCAAACAATAAGCGATCACGCATCCACAGCGGAGCGGGCTATTGAGCGCCATGCTATTACCAGGAAAGACATCGCGATTGCCGGAATTCCTTGTGAACATATACGTTCCACGCGCACCGAGACTTCTACAGGAACACTGGTTTATCTATTTGGCGGTGGATTCATCTTTGGTTGCCCATATAGTGATTTAACCATCATTGGAGCGCTGGCAGAGCTTTGTCACGTTGATGTGATAGCACCGAAATATAGTCTTGCACCAGAACATCCGGCACCAGCTGCTATCAATGATTGCATGAACGTCTATCGGGAAGTTGCCCGATCTTCAGTAGGTCGATTGCTGGTCGCCGGCGAGTCGGCAGGCGGCAACTTGGCTTTGCTCGTAGCACAGTTAGCCGTGAACGAAAATATTCGAGTCCCTGATGCTATGGGATTATTGTCGCCGGATGCTGATTTACGCCCAGACAGTTATTTATATGAACCTAACTACACCCGCGATCCAACGTTAAGCCAGTCAATCCTAGCTGATGTATTAACGGCCTATTTACCTGGCATAGACCCCAAAGAGCCTCTTGTGTCACCGATCTTTGGCGATATGCGAGGACTTCCACCAACGATAATTACTACTGGCACACGTGATCTGCTTTTAGCCGTGTGCCTTAGAACCGCACGTGCAATGCATCGGGCTAATGTTGATGTCGATACTCGAGTTTGGAATGGGTTTTGGCATGTGTTCGAGTATTACGATGATTATCCAGAGTCCGCTGAATCGTTATCCGAAATCGCATCATTTCTGAATAGAAAATCTTAAGTTGTTGATTTATTGGTGGACCGTGCAGGGATCGAACCTACGACTACCTGAGTAAAGGTCAGCTGCATAAATAGTGCGTTGGAAACGGATATTGGAGCGCACTCGCAACTTCCTCCCAATCCTTTTTTGTTTTCGATGCTTTGTCTCAGTTATAAACCTGATGATAGGAGAGCGGATCTACCATTGTTGGTCTCTTGCGCTAAAGCTTTTGCGTTGTTGCAGTTGATGCATGAGTCACCACCAAATGCCAAGATTCAATTGTAGAGGACGATACAACGTACTTCGATGCTCTGACGGTCCGGAGATTCTGGCGGGATGGTGAGATCTTTGAAAGAGGTATGAAAGCTGAAAGTGCATGGTGCTTGGTCACTACCAACACTGGAATCTGCGCGAGCACCGCCAGATCGTGCTAACTCACCGATCGAATCCCACTGCTTAATCAGTAATGCTTCATCCCGAGTCACTGCCGGGCAGTACCACCAACTGTGCTGTGTAGCGTGTTTTGCGAAATAGTTTTCACTTCAGTGTGGGTCGCGGAACAACTGCTGCTCGATCTGGATGAATATGTAGCCTTTACCGATGTTGAAACTGGCGAGAACCTTTCTGGCGTCAAGGAAGGCTTTTGGGAGTGTTGGTCGATTATCTCGGCACTGTCTGCAGCGACTTCACGAATTTAGATGAGCACTTTAGTCACATGCTCAGCCTATCGTAACCCCGCGTTATTAGCCCGGATGACATACTCTGATCGGACTAATTTACGGCATACACAGAAAGCAATCTGCGGTGGTGATAGGCTATGGATGCTGCGCTCTACGACCCATTTAGCCGGGTTTGTTACGTTCGCTTAGAACCACGGCAAGGCCGCTGCTCACAACGATAGCGGCACCTATCATCACCACAACTGTTGGCACATCGTGAAACAGCAGATAACCCCAGATCGCGGCCCACACCAGCGCTGTGTATTCCAGGGCACCAACCAGATATACCGGTGCATAACGAAAGCCGTTGGTCAGTGCATACTGACCGAACAGAGCGGCAACCGACAGGCCCAGCATCAGTATTAGATCGTCAAAGGATGGCTGAGACCAGATAAAGGGTGCACTCAGCAAAGACAGTATCAATATGCAGCCCGCTCCAGTGAGTAGCATAAGCTCTGAGGATTCAGTTTTCGAGAGATGGCGGGTATATACGGCTAAGGCTGCAAAACTCAAACAGCCAAAAAGCGCTGCACTGGCGCCGATCCAGTCGACTTCGTTTCCGGTAGGTTGGATGATAAAAAGGACGCCAACGAAACCTGCGAGGATTGCCATGATCTGCCGCGCATTAGGAACTTCAGCCAATACCAGTCCTGAGAGCAGGGTCAGGATGAGTGGATAGGCCGAGGCGATAGACAGTGCATCAACCAAGGGCATTCGGGAAATGGCATAGTAGTAACTGAGAAAGGCTATTAGGTTGAATCCAGCGCGTAGCAAGTGGGCTCCTGGGCGGTGGGTAACCAGGCCCTGGCGCCCCCAGCGCGCCAGGCAGATCAGCGCAAAAGTAGGCACCATGATAGAGCTGCGCACCAGCAGCAGTTGCAGTAACGCATAGTCACTGGAGAGCCACTTGACCAGTGCATCCTGTAATGAAAAAAAGAATGCCCCGATCAGGGTAAAAGCGCCTCCGACCCAGTAAGTCCGCTGGAGATTATTCATAAGGACTTTTGCGGCAGCGGTCGTTTAGGGCCG
>Ga0209661_1000338_pt1 | contig 26441 bp, 21 predicted proteins | sample SaaInlV_120m_DNA_2_FD_184660 | JGI IMG/M metagenome (GOLD analysis project Ga0209661, IMG submission 184660) | Marine microbial communities from expanding oxygen minimum zones in the Saanich Inlet - SI072_LV_120m_DNA (SPAdes) (version 2) | ecosystem: Environmental > Aquatic > Marine > Intertidal... | reverse complement strand
GGTGTTTCGTATAATGTTCATAGAGATTGGAGCAGTCATGGAAATCGAAACACCTACGGGCGATATACTTAACAAGATAACAATACTGTCCCTAAAGATAAACGCAATGAAGAGCAATTTTCAGCTTAAGAATATTTGGAACGAGCTGTTGTATCTTGATCAAGTAATATCATCAACCCTTGATCCGGGCCTTTTCCACACCAAGGAAGTTCAGGAGATTCTAACTAGACTATCAGCAATAAACAACCTCATATGGAACAAGAACATAGAGGTTCGAGATGCTGAGAAGAATCAGGTCTTCGGAGATCCATATATAGAGGCATGCAGAAGCAAGACAAAACTAGAAGACGAGCGTGATGATCTGAAGGGGCAACTTTCAAAGATATTCCCTAGTCAATTCATAGAGGAAAAAAGCTTTGATGAAGTTTCCGATTGGACACCAGAGAAAGATGAGCACGATGAAGAAGATTCTTGACAAGATGCATGACATCTGGGAGACCCTAGTCTTCTGGGTTGGTGACATAAGATCATTATCAACATTCCCATGGGTTACCTGGGCGATTCGCTACCACAAGGTCCACTTTGGTGAGATCCACGAAGCGTCAAAGATCGTTCAGCCTGGAGATATTGGCGTTCACCGTGATGACGGATACCTGTCTAACGTTGCTATTCCAGGATTCCAGAAACATGCTTGGATCCATATCGAGGGTGGAGACATCGTTGAGGCGATCTCAGAGGGTGTAGTCAGAAGAGACATGTACTACCCTCTCTACTCAGACTATGCAATCATCTTCAGACCAAAGAACGTCACTCAGGAAGAGATTGACCTAGCAGTAACAAAAGCCAAGTCTACTATTGGAGAGAACTATGACGTTGACTTCAATTTTGACATCGAAACAGAGGTTGACATCTTCAGGGATCCAGACTCAAAGCTGAGCAAGGGGTATGACCAAGCGTTCTCCTGTACGGAAGTAGTCTCATTCTCCTGGTGGCATAAGCGTGACCAGTTGAACATCACTCGATCCACTAAGCGTGGCAAAGAGGTGGTTCTAGCCGACGACTTCTTCAATGACTCCTACGAGATTGCATGGATGTCAGAGTCCGTCACAATGGAGTCCGCTAGAGACCTAGGCTTGCACCCCACTGGTCAGCGTATGATTTCTGAATACAGAAACAGGAACTAATGTCACTACTTCATAGCTCAATCATACTGGCCATCTTTATGGCTCCTGCCGTAGCGTTCCTAACCTATGTGGGGGTAATGTACTTCACTGGAAACATGTGGGTTTACTTTGATGGCAAATTTATACGAAGTGCCCAGCTGAGCGAAAAGAAGTTCGTTAGGGTTATGGCCAAGTATCAACCCAAGGTTGTTATTAGTCTAAGAAAGTCTGAGGTTGTAGAGAATGAGTTCGAAAGAAGGTGGTGCGAATCATTCGGAATCTCTTACTTCAACATTCCACTGGGGTCAAACACTGTACCATCTGACAAGCAACTGCAGATATTGAACTCCCTATTTGGAATCTACAGGGATCACGGCATCTACGTTCATTGTCTAGGGGGAGCTGACAGGACTAGTCTAGCCTCAGCAATCTACCACCTCTCCCAACAGGGGAAGAGTGTAGAAGAGGCAGAGAAGCAAATCTCATTCTGGTTCGGTCACATGGCATGGAAGAAGCCAAATATGAGAAAAGCTCTGGGCTACTTTGCATCTAAGAATTGGAACTAATAAAAGAGCAGCGATAGAGCTGGGGCTTCACAGCGAGGGCTTAGCCATGCTCAAGGACTTCCTACAATAGCATAAATTAATCTTAAATACACTCATGTTCCATGCTATCAATATACATAGAAGGAACGAGTATTGATAAGATGATAAACAACCCTGACAGATTCACCCTGGTAAACATGATGTCTGGATCTATGTCTACAGATGTAGACTCTATCGGGACAGCGCCTGAGTCAACATTCACCATATCAGACAGCGACGTCGGCCCCCAATCCATAACGAGTGCGTTCGCACAGGTCATTTCAGACCTCCAGGACGAGTCCATAGAATCCTCTAACATGATACAGATAGATGGATGGATATCGGACAACAGTAGGAACGCAGTACACGCCAGAGTTCTGGTCTCCGACGATTATCCGCACATCGCTATGATGGCCAAGGCCATGCTATATCCCATGCACAGGTCTGATACGTTTACTGCCCCAGAGATCACCGTCATATGCACTCCGGGATTCAGTACCCCCAGGGTGAGGAAGCCAACCTCTGGTGGATTCACCAGATTCATGTCCAATACTCTAATCCTTGTAGACTCAGATGATGAGCACACCACCAGGGTTATGGGAACAGACTCATTCGGGGAAGTGCGAGCCGCACTGATTAGGTCATGGTCGGACATCATGGCAGATAAAGGGTCCATAGCTCTTAATGCGTCACTGAAGAGTACATCCGACAAGGATGGAACTACTCGTACAGTAGCCTTCGTAGGCGAGTCTAACTCGGGGAAGACCACTCTTTCTATGTTTGGAGAGTCTGTACTGGGGGACGATAAAATAATACAGGACGACTACTTCGCCCTAAACCACGATGGCACGTCTTCGGGTCTGGAATCATCAGTATTCACACGAACCTACGATATAGACGAAGCCAATACCATTGTCAGGAAAGAGCTTGAAAACCCTGAAAACTTATCAGAAAACATAGATAGCGGTGGAAGTATAATACTGCCACGTAGCCAACTTGGAGGCAGAGCTTTCGACACTCGCAAGATGGGTGAGATAGTAACGGATATATTCTTCTTATCAAAACTGGACGGAGTTAAGCCCCCGATACAAAGACTAACCGTGGAGCAGGCAGTAGCTGCCTTCGCAACAGACGCATGCACAAACGATCTCACGTCTGAGTCACCGGCATCTCAGAGTGCAAGGCTTTACGAGATGCTTAGGGCTAACCCGGAGATCAACCTCTACAGCATGAACACGGGCTCAACATGCGAGGGCCTATGCAACACATCATCAGAGGAGTCAATGGCCATAGTCAGGGCCGTTCTCAATAATAACATAATGTGGAGCAAGTGCCCCCATCTAGGTATAGAAACCTGCATGCACGAGATACCTGGGCTCCCGATTCAAGTCATGAATCCAAAGGTGGGATACCTCAGAGACTACAGGGGCAACGAGTACGAAGCCCTGTGTGGTATCTACGTAGACAGCAGGGTTGAGAAATTGGCCTCAATAAGTTATGAAAATAAAGACGTGATAGATGCTATAAGTACAGTAGAGCCTGTCTTTAGATTAAACTTGGCTCACAAGATAGCAAACGAGGCCGGAGACAAATCATTCCTAAATGAGGATACTGGTCAAATCGAAAGAACAGAATCATCCTACTGGAGACAGGGCTACTGTTGTGGCGATCCAGAGGGTAACAATTGTAAATATTGTCCATGGAAGGACTAACATGAACGTAAGAGACGAATTCACGTACAACTCACGCACAGGAGAGATCTGTTTCTCCCTAGATGGCAAAAGTGCCGTCTCAATGGACAGGGGCCGTCACGTCATTAAGCTTAATGGTGAGTCTCTTTCAGCCGCAGTCGTCGCATGGAAGATCTATCACGGAGATATCGTTCCTGGCCAAACAGTCGTAATGAAGAACGAGCTGGGTGGCCTAAACATCCACAACTTGAAACTGGTCGATGAGAGCACCAAGGGACTGTTCGACGCAGCATGGCCTTCTATGCAGTCACCCGATGACACACTTACTCCGCCAGTAGACGCTGTAGTAGTAGAAGAGGACGATGAGCTTTTCTCAAGCATGTCTGGCGACGAAGCTACGGGGGAAGTAGAGTTCGTAGTGGAACTATCCACAGAGGATGAGGAAACGGTTGACCTCGCAGTAGAGGTCGTTCTTGATTCGTTGGATCCAGTCGACAATGATGATAGTGTAGCAGAAAAGAGTCCAGCTCCGAAATACAATGTAGAGTTCGATAGCGTCTCTGGTAAGTGGAGAGCTCTGCTGTTGCAGAACAGTGGTAAACTAAAATCACTAGGGTTATTCAAGAAGGAGAGCAGCGCACAGAACGTGGCTAAGCGGTCGCAGGCTGAGTACAATAGAGCTCACGAAGCGAATGGCTTCACGTCTTAAGTATTGATCCATGGAGTGAGGCCCGGAATAATAACACCATTCTGGGTCTCATGACAAACTATCTCATCTTCGCTGATGTCACATGTGTGGTCAAAACACACATACACTAAAGCCTTAGAGGAATTTCCATAACAGGGTATATTCATAGCCCCTATGGAAGGATCACAGATACCTATTCCAAACTCCATCTTTAGCTCATTAGCCATTTCAAGCATGGCATTCAGTCTACCCTCAAGCTCAAGGTCTAGTTTAGCGTACAAACGCTCCTTCTCCTTGGACTCCTCTGATTCTTCACAGAAAGCTAGCTCAGCACAGATGCCATCAGCATCCTGATACGTGTTCTCCATAAGGGAACTGATTTTAGCTAGCAGGGGATGCATCTTCATAAGATCAGACATCTTGTAGATCTTCATAGGTATTCTGCGTTCGAGTCCCACGGTGTCCTCCGATGTCGCAACTAGTTAAACCTACTCATAGTAGGTCCATGCTATATTATACGACCCTACCAGGGTGTGCTTTATACAGGGCAGGGGTCATGCCTCAGAGGGTATCTGAGAGGGCCTGTGATCGACGCTCTCCTTTGCTCTATACAACCACACCAACTTACTCTACAAACGTCACCAGAGGGCACCTGAGTAGCCTCTCGAAGAGAGGAAATAGGGCTTGTCCCTATTCGGTCTTAGGGTCCAGGAGGTAGCTCCGTATGGAGCCTAATAATCTAGGAGCAGGGGGTTGTTGTCTTGCCTACCGACAAGACCAATAGGCGACGACTGCATCGAGCTAGTTCCCCACGCTGGCCCCCCACGATGGTCTCCCCTAGCTGGCGAGCTAACCCATCTCCCAAGGCCCACTAGGTTAACAGCATTGGTTGTTTTTGGGAGTGGGTTTTACTTCTACCCGAACTACATGGTCTGGCTGGGCAAAAAAAAATAGGGGCTCCACCTAGCTCAGACGCTACAGATGGTCCCCGTTGAGACTAGATAAGTCTTATGTTGGATATGTTCTTGATTATACGTTTGTCTTAACAGCAAAGTCCCAATAGTCTGTTGGAACAGGTATGGTCTCTTCTCTCATGTGTTGTCCGTTTGCCCTGAAGTGCGTTACTAGGCAGGTCTCTCCTCTAAGCTCAGATGTTAGTATTGTGAAGCTACTTTTTCCCCCTTGGTTTAGGAGTCTTACATACATAGCTACAGCCTCTGTCTCATTGCTGAGGGGCTTTAAACCCAGTGTCCCTGACACTATAGAGAGGTCACGCTCTAATAGTGAGCCGAATCGCTCTTCGCCATAGTGGTAGTCGAACTGCTCGCCATTTGATAGTTTGATGCTTAGTACGTCACTCTTGCTCATATGGTCCTTCTTTCTGTTGTTACCGTATGTAGTAGCACTCGACAGGATAAATGTGTGCATAAAAATAGCCCCCCAGGCTTTACCCCAGAAGGCTATCTTCTTGATCTGGTTGTACTGTTACGCTCCGAAGTCAGTTGAGAAGGATAAGCGTATGCTCTCAAGGGTTCCGGATGTTGTTGGGACGACAGAGAGAGCGATGGCGAACATGTGCTGAGTCGCCTGTGCGTAGCCATTGCCCAAGCTATGCTCCTGTAGGGTGATCTGGTTGCCTGAGCCTCCTACGTCAGTCCATGTGGTCGAGCCTTCACCATTCTTGTTGAATTCAACGGCGTGTGCTGTGATTCCCACTGGGGCTGTCGCTGGCGTTGTTCCGTCGTCAAGATAGAACAATGTGTTTGACGTCCTGAAGACACTGCCATCATCGGATGAGAGGTCAATTAGGATGGTTCCACTTGGACGAAGGTCAAAGTCAGGAGCGGTTGCTACTGTGTTTGCCGGTAGGGCTGCTAGTGTCCCAGAGTAAGCCTGAGATCCAGCATTATCGTTTATTACGATATTTGAGGAACTTATGTACTTATTGTTGGGAAGAGCTCCTGAGGTTCCAGCTGCTCCTGCTGGGATTCCTGCTGAGTCTGAGATCCAGCTAGTATCCTGGGATGATCCAGACGCTACTGCTGTTCCTGATGTGGCCCCTGAGAACCTTAGGTGGTCATAGGTTCCAGCGGTTAGCAAGGACAGAATTGTCCCGGTTGCTGCTGGGTTCCTGAATGTTAGATTAACGGCCATTATAGGCTCCTTATTTAATTGATGGGGTAATTAGTCCCAAACCATGGTTGTGCTCGCCTTAAGTGGGCTAGCTATAATATTATACGTCTATTTTTGTTAATTTAGGCCACTTGGACCGAGTATGACTGGAAACTTCAACCTGATAGAGCTTACCGAGTATCCAGCTCCGCTAGTGCCTAGCCAGTGGTTTGGACCACTGCTTACAACATCTAATAGCGTTATTGCATCTATCGTTGCTCCGCCTGTATCCTCGGCGTATCCAAACATTGGATCTGCCCCATTGACGGCAGCGTTCCATCCCGAGACATCTACGTCAGATGAGAATGCGTCCCAGTGATTTCCTCCGTCTGAAAGGTCGGCGTCTGGTGAGTAGTATCCAATAGCTCCGCTGGTCCATGCTGTTGACAGTGCCGCCATATCCTCTTCAAACTTTGTCCACAATGGCAGGGTGTATACTGTTCCTGATGCAGGGGAGTAATCTGAAAGCTTTAAGGTGGTAAAGGCTACCCCGCTTGGATAGCTTGCTGCACTTGCTGACTCGGATATTCCGTAGCTCCACTCTGTTGTCGAGCTTAGAGAAGCAAAGCTGTAGTTGTTTCCCCTCCAGGACTCTCCGGCGTTTGCGAGTCTTACATCTCCATATACATAAAAAGACTCTCCTCCTGTCATAATGTTTGTTTGAGTAACACTTCCGGCGACTGCTAGGGTTGTTGTACTGTCATACACCATTGCTGTTAGGTTTCCGCCCTCTGTATAGCACGTATTCAACAGAGATGGTGTTCTTCTTAGGTAGTCATATCCACTGGCGATCTGCCCAGACGCATCAAAGGCTGGGTCTATGTCTCCGGTTAAATGCTGGCTCTGCTCCACGTACACTAGTTTCTTGAACTGAGTGTTTGTATCTCCCTCTACCCAGGAGTCGAACGAGTCAAGGCTTCCGCCCTTTCTTTTTTCGTCAAAGCCCAAGGATGCTACTGCCCCAGTTGAGGTGTTTTCAACCTCCTCAGGTATATGTTTGTTTGTCTGAACGCAAATATGGAGACCTGTCCAGTCTGATCTACCGTTGTGAACTGCCCATCCAGAGGGGGAGTCGTGTGTGTCAATGGTCGCATCTATGACTATTTCTGATCCGCTTCCTATTGGATAAGATATTCCACTTCCCGCCTGAACAGAAGATCCAGCTGCCTCCCATCGCCCAGATGCCGCTGGAGATATCCAAGATATTGCGCTCTGGAATGCCTCTGCCTTGTGACTGATTGACCCTGGGTCTGTTGGTTCAGAGATGTACCCTGGTTCGCCTGGGTCTGGATCTAGTAATCCTGCAAAAGAGTACCCTGTTATGGACCCATGTCTCTTGGACTGAGACTTGTAAAACCTGTCGGCTGAGTCGTCGCTATATCCAGTGCCCGGGTCATAAACTATTCCTGATGCGGTTACCCACTTTGAGTAGTCTTTAATGTTTGAAGAAAGGGATCCGCTTATAGCTTGAACATCGTGCTGTTCGTACATTTCCAAAGTGTCAGGATTCCAAGAAAATGAGGTTGGGGTGTCGGAAGTATCTGCTCCCAGGGGCAACCCTCCTAGTGGCATTAGTCTATTCATTAGTGGTTTTCCAACTCTCCACGCTCCAAGGTCTCCAAGTATCTCAGAGTTTGGAATGGTTCCTGACCCAGCTGCTAGCGGATCGTTGACCGACTGGGCCCCACCGTCATCACGTGTATCGTTTGCATGCCACCACACTGTAGAGCTGCTGGGTGCGCCAGATGATAGTGCTGAGTTTCCTCTGTCATACTGAACATAATTTGACTCAGTAGTATTGGTCCCCTTCGTGAAGCTCTCTACAATAGGCGGTCTCCACATGAGACTCTGAACCAACCAGTCGAAGTGTCCCACAAAGGCATGCTGCTGGAATTCAGGGTCTCTTTCTGATTGGTCGCCAGCAGCTACTCCGCTTGCTCCAAACTCATCTGTTCCGTATGTTCTTGACCCGTCAGCGGCTACTCCCCATTGGGAATGTAGGTTCTTTGCATCTTCCACATTAATTGGGAAAAGACCAGACCTTGCCCTGTCTAGTGGGTTGATAGTTACCGTCGAGCCAGATGATACGTTGTAATAGGAAACATTGTTACTGAGTCTATTTCCTGATGGGACTCCTGACATTAGAATCCTATAGTCAAATACTCTTCTCTGGTAGTCCTCCATGTCGTCATTCCACCCGTCCATGCAGACTAGTCCACTTATGGCGTTCTGAGCCTCTTCCACCACCATGTGGAAATTTTCCAGTGGGGCACTTAGTAGCCCTGACCAACTTGTCAAAACCTCATATGATGTTTTGTCTTTGTCATGGAAGGCATGGAACTCTGGCTCTATTGCTTCTCGCTCTGCATACTCTGCCTGGATTCCACTTAATGCTGCATAAAACAGCTGGGCACTGTAGGGAACAATGTATTGGTTTCCATCTGTGCCAGATGTCGCACCTGGATCAATCCTTGGGACAGCTATGGGGTACACTGATCCGGATGGTGTTGATAGGTTTCCCGATGCGCCGGAAAATGGCTGTACATAAGCTACACCGGAGGTTGGTGCCGTGAAGCCGGTAGGCCACAATGCTCCAGCGCCAGATGGGTAGACGAATTCAGCCATGTTACACCAGTCCGTAGTTTATGAAGGTGGGCTTGACGATGTGACATAGTACATGAGTAATGGCAGTTGTTCCAGACGCAGGAACTCCTGGCACTATCTGTTCTGTGTCCGGTCTTACAGAGAGGATTCCAACGTCTCCCAACTGAACTATCTTGGGGTCGATTCCTACGAAGCTTACTTTTACTCCACTTGCTGCGTCATTGTATACTGTAGAGGTTAGGTTGCCCACGTCGAAGGTAGTTAGGACTCCACCTGTGCCGGATGCTGCCTCTGGGGCGGTAGTCACTGTTGCGAACTCTGCTCCACTGGGGGATGTTCCACCTCCTGGATTTTGAACGTAAAGACCGGCTGCTCCCCCTGATGCTGGAGTGAAGTCATAGGTTCTAATGTTTGTATCGATCATCGGTGAGGCTACTGACACTACGATTCCATTTGTAACAGTTGCTGTGTTTGTCTGATCTATAAGTGGGACGTTTGTTACGGCAAGAGCGACTCCTCCTCCTGTAGGAATTGTTGCCAAGTCTACTACGGAGTAGTCTGTTCCGCCCACGGCTACTGTCTTTACGTCTGATGTTACAGTCATAACCTTGGAGTCCCCTAGGTTTACTCCCCCGGTGAACCATTGAACGATGGTTCCGTCCTCAAGTCTCTCGTAGTGGTATGTGCATTCCATTCCTATGTCCAGGAGGCCATCTATGGCACGTGCCTCCCTTGAAGACTGGGTTCCGGCGTTTAGGGATAAGTTTCTAGGGTACTCACGACCTCTGGCGTCTGAACACAGGTAGTATGGATTTCCTGACGCTCTATCGTATACGTTTTCAATAGTAACTGGGACAGATCTTTTCTCCGCCTTTGATTCTACTTGCATCCAGCCAAGCCTAGTGTCATCAATTGGAGCAAATGCACCGCCGGTCTTTAGATTCAAGTCTATATCTATATCTTCCATTCGAAGCTTAATCTGCTTAATGACAAAGGATAGGTCCTCTTCCCTATCTTTCTGAATTGGCTTAGCCTTGACCAACTGAGGAAAGTGTGACTTTACAGAGTATTTAGTCCTCCAGTTCTCTCCGCCACCTCTTCCCACGTTTACGCTTGTAATACCATGGCTAATGGATCCGTAACCCTGGGATCCTAGGGTTTGAACTGAGAAATCGTCGAAGCTCATTCCTGGAAGCCCGACCTTTGTGACTTCTGCATGGGTTGCATCCTGCGTATCAATCTTTTGTGAGGCTAAGTAGGCCGACACTTCCCGCTCAAGCTTCTGGACAGAGCTTGTTACGCCCTGTGGCTCATAATTCCATGGGGCGAAGCTGTCTTCTATCCTAATCTGAAGCTTGCTTCCTGTTCCACTTGTCCACACTGAGGGGTATGCGTATCCGTATCTTCTCTTTACTCTAATAGGCAGGGCAACACTCTGTCCCGAGGCTGGGTTGAGCTCTAAATATGGTACTGGGTTCAAGAGCGGGTCTGCGAAGTCGGCTGTCCAGTCTCCTGTCTCGAATGCGTTGTTCGCAGTCGATATGCCAGAGGACACTGCCAACAGTCCACTATTCCTGGGAGCGTTAGGGTCGTAACAGAAGTTGGGGAAAGTTATTGAAATTCCCTTTTCGCTGTTACCCCATTCGAATATGGGGGATTCGAATCTGTTCTTGGAAGACTTCCACATTTTTGTTTTAATTGGTACAAACTGATTTGAAGCATCTTCGTTCCAGCTCTCGAACCTAGTAGGAACACCCTCTCCTGTCACTCCCCATTTCGTTCCAGAGGGAAGGACGCAGTAAGCTTTCATCTTGTTGCTCTTTGAATTGTAGAATGGGCTAAGAAGATTGTATGTTGAGTCAATCTTATACCCATCTTCGAAGTTTCCACTTGCTTGGTTTTCAATATTGCACCAAGCTTCTCCTACGAGGTCAATATCGTCGATATAGCTGTATAGACTGGAGTCGGTTTTTAGGATATATGTCTTTCCATAATGTGTCTCTGCGAAAGATTTAATCTTGTTGTACCATGCGACGATCCAGCTTTTTGAAGAGTTGTATCTGGATGTCATCTGTGACAAATACTCTGTTGCGGGAACCTGTCCTACGAAAGCGCCTGACCCCGGAACGTAACCAGATGTGCTTATTCTATTCTCTAGATTCTTCTCGTGAGACCAGTACTCAATGGACTTGAGTGCTGCGCTTAGCTCGTCGTCTGTCGGGGTGTCTTCTTGGAGAGATCCGTCTGGTCCGAAGTATTTGACAGTCACATTATTCCACCCGGCTTCGAATACTGGATCTCCGACAGTAATGCCCATGTCATAAGATTCGGAAAATGCTCCGCTTGTCGGGATAAGTCTTCCGCTTCCAACTATGCCTTCCATTCCTGGACCCAAGACCTTTAGCTTGTTGGGAGTGTCGGCTTCATCGTTTCCGTATTTCAAATGTACTGTCTCTGCTGTGTCCCCTGGGAAAGGAATATTGTCCTTGGATATGGATACGCTGTATTTTCTGTTTATTACTGAGATCTTTGCATCAGCCATGTTCCAGTAGATATCGTAAGATAGGTCACTGAAGATCTTCTCGACTGCATCTAGGGCTGGCACAGAGGCGAGCTTCCATCGATATGCGTCTTGATCTCCTGACAGCTGGTTTTCAACAACTTCTGGGATAGGTAGGGCGGAGAGCAGGCCCGACACCGTGCCCACAGTGCTTTCGAAGTACTCTGTTGCGTTGTATATCTGCCTGTAGGTTGCTCCGTCTTCCTCTATCCTCTGTAGCTCTCTGACTGCGGATGATCTTCCGGATGTGGCTGGGGCAACTGTGGTGGTATTGTACCAATTTAGGACATCTACCGTGTTGGTTTCTGGCGTATCGTTTCTTCCATTTATGCCCACAGTGTCAATGTAGAAGTATCCCAGGCCGCTTCTAAGGTCCTCTACTGTTACAGACAGTAGGTTTCCCTGTGAGTCCTTGGAGTAGTCTGCATGCACTACAGCGCCTTTTACGAGGAAGTTGTCAATGGTAAAATCCACCAATGTTCCAATGGATGGAAGAAGCTCGTGTTCAAAAGAAGATGGAACATACGTTAAACTAAAGCTGTGAGGAGATGATCCGAATCCAAATGATGCATTTACCGAGGATAGAAAGACTCCTGACCCGGAGCCGAATAGGCCCTCAGGTGAAGTTACTAGTTCTGCTTGGTGGATATTGTCCAGTCCTGAGACTGGGATAATTCCGCTGACTGCCATTTGTTACTCCTAGTTGGCACTAAATAAAACCCTGTACTATATTATACGAATTTAGTCGTTTGCCCCTGCCGATGTAATGTCACTTATGTACACGGAGCCTGATGGTCCAGCAAACAGGTAGTTAGCTATCGGGATGTAATTACCCGGTTCAAAGTATTGAGTTGTTAGACTTGTCTTGCTGCTTCTCTCAAGGTTGCCCAGTCTCCATATTAGGCTTTCGTCTTCTGTCGCCCCCAGTGACACTCCGGATGCTCCTGTTGCTGACATTGCTATTGATAGTCCTGAAACAGATGTGATTGAGCCACTCTCTGGGGAGGCTGATATCGTAAGTGCCCCGAGTCCTGACCCTGATAGGTCTGATGCCATGTTGAGTCTAAATGAGTCCATATCTACTGATCCGTCTAACCCCTGTACTCTCTGGGTTATGTGAAAGATTCCTGGATACGAATATGTGTGTGATTGAGAGAATGTTCCGCTTGGGGAAACTGTTATCCCACCGTATGATGATCTGTCTCCCTCTGAGAAGTCTACTGAAACGTTGTGAACGTCTGACCCAGATGGGTATGATCCGTTTATGGTTACCGTGGTTCCACTTGCGTCAGAGTAGACTACTCCGCTTGCTTCTGTAAAGGCATGAGTTCCAGAGACAACTACGGCTCCAATTGTTCCCTCTACTGGGACCACTGATTTTCCAACGGTGAACAACGTTGCAAAGTTTGCTGAGCTGTCTGTCCTTGTTACTCTTAGAGATTGTCCGAATTCGCCACTTGTTGTCGGGGCGAATAGAATCTGTAGGGGCGCATTGGTCGTCTGGTGTGCTATATTGTCTGAGTTAGCATAGACTGTAACCTCCATGTTGACCGTAGATGTTTTTATTATACTAGCCATTTGTATTGACCTCGCCAGTGAGCACGTCTATTCTTGCTCTTTTGTTTTCCCAAATTAGGTTTATAAAGTTTATGTCGCCAAAGGATGGCTCTTTTTTACTGGCAACGATGTCCATGTTTCCATCTAGAGAAAGATGCTCTAGCGTCCATACCATTTCTCCTAAGGATACCTCACCTACGGGCGTACATCTTATCATTTGTCTCTTTCCATCCCATACTGTGTCGACTATGGAAGACTCTGAGTTGTCTGCCGATATAACCTTCCCCATAGAGGACTGCATGTCGGTTGTTGCCGTAAAGGTTATCTTTGCATCTCCTGGTGCGCCAGTCCTGATCTCTTTCATTCCAAGGAGGGTGCCTATCTTTATCCTTGTTTCGTTTTCCATTCTTACTACTTCATAGTTCATTATAGAAGCTTCCCTTCTTCAGTGTAGTCGTATGATATTCTTAGAGAGTATCCTCCGTTTGTTCCGCCCAGTGCTCCAGTTCCGTATGTTCCAGATGGAAGCTCAATGAACAAGTAGACATAATCGGTTACTGAAGAGTCTAATCCTGTATTCTCAATCGACCCAAGGTCAATTCCTGACGCCAGCGTAGTGGGAACCTGGGCTACTCCACTAGATGCGCTAGTAAGTGCGATACCCTCTGTCCATGTGCTATCTTTTCTGTAGTATGTCAAGGGTGATATTCCGGATGCTGAAATATCTGAAGTATCGTTCATCCACATTTTAACATTGTAGATTCTTAATCCGTCAACTATGTCCCCAGCTGATGCGTTATCGAAGTTTACTCCGCTGGGCTGTCCTAGTCCTACAGTTAGTGCTTTTGTCTCGCCAACTACAGTGGCGGATGGAGCTAGGTCGTCCTGGCTAAGCATCGTGAGAGGTGTTCCACTCGCTGCTGCCTTATTGAATCCACCTACCGTTCCAAGATTTGCTGCTGGAAGGTATGGGCCTGACTCGATGTGTCTTAATCCTGATGGGTCTGGCTTCGACGTGTCCCAGCTGTATACGGTCACAGGGGGAGATGGTATGGTTATTACCCCTGTCGGATCTGCTAGAGGTATTGCTACTACGTATCCACCAATAGTTGCTGTTGCTGAGCCTGATGATATCACGGCTACTGTTGAAATGTACGCCCCTAGTGAGCCAGATGATGAACCGGATGAAACAACTGGGTCTGCTAGTACGAATCCTCCTAGTGTTCCAGCGAATGATCCTGATGAGACAACGGGATCTGCAAGGACGTATCCCCCCAAGGTTCCTGTGGTGGCTCCTGATGACACTACTGGATCTGCCTCAATGTAGGCTCCTATGTCTCCTGAGGCTGATCCTGTTTCCAGTTTTACTGCTTCTACGTATACTCCCAGATCTCCACTTGTTGATCCTACTGATATATGGGTTCCAGCTGTGTATACTCCTAGCGTTCCAGACGATGAACCAGACGAAACTATTGGGTCTGCAATTACAAAACCACCTAGTGTTCCTGCTGAGGATCCGGTTGACAATAGTACCGAGTCAACGAAGCCTCCAAGTGTTCCGGTTGACGCCCCTGTTGCAACCTCTGGTGTAAACTCATAGAAGGTTCCTGATCCTGAGTTGTAAAGCAGGTCAACATGTCTTTGGTCTAGTGCTACATTCCAAAGGCCGAATTCGTCTATGTTTACAGGGTCATCATGAATTCCATTGTCCGTGATCCCGTCCCATGTTTCTACTCCCATGAGTGAGAACTCATAGTTGTTGTTTGGTTCGTAGCCTAGATATGAGAGAGCTGGGCCAGCATCATTGTGGAGCTTGGTTGAGATTACTGCTCCGTTTCTCCAGGTGGTGACCTGGGACAGATCATTCCTATTTACAGAAATAACATAATGCTGCCAACCAGTGAATGCTCCAGCTACGTTAAGGTTGGTAACGGTACTGCCTTGGCGACCAATCTGACCTTGATACCAGAAGTTATCACTGACATCGAACACTCCCCTTGCAATATGTCCGTAAGTCTGAAAGTCTGACCTATCCTTGTTTCCAATTCCGAATAAGCCCCTGTCTGTTCCTCCAGAGTTTCCTTTTTTCCAGAATGAGATGGAGTAGTCTTCTCCACTTGCAGCAATGTTCCAAGCTGCATCTTGACCCACTCCACTGGAGTAAATCTCTCTAGTGAAGTTCCAGTCTCCGTCTTGGTTTCCAGAGGTTGCCTGTCCAGAGATTCCTGCGCCAGACTCTAGATAGAACTCATTTGACCCATCTCCAATTGCTCCCCCTCTTAGAACTTCAAGGGTTAGGTCTGCGCTGCCTTTTATGTCTGTCAGTGTTGAGCCTGATGAGATTGGAGAAGTGTCTTCAAAGTTGTAATAGTGCTGAAGTCCTGTGAACGGTTCGCTGATGCTGTCATCATATGTTCCCAGGAAAACACCAGCTCCGCCATTGTATAGGTCAACAATGTTTCCACTTGTTAGAGCCTCTCCGAATACTCCTAGGCTGTCCATTTTGTATCCAGCTAGCCCAAGCTGAGTCCCTGCGGACTGACTGGATCTGCTCCCAACGAAATCGTGGAAGTTCAATGAGGCGTCCGAACGAACGGACTGGTCTCTGCCAGGGTAATTCATGAGTTGAACGTGTGACTGCCCGCTCATCATTGGAAATCCGCTTCCGTTGACATATAGGTCAATGTCTCCAGCAGCCTTGTCAACTACCCATGCCCAGTGATTCCATCTTCCACTCTCTGGCGTGACTGTCACGTTTGCTGAGGTTTGCTCGGAGCTGGTCTTGTATGCCTGTACATACATTTCTCCATTTTGAAACCTTGTTAGAAGACTGAAATCTTGCGCTGGGAGGCTGGAATTTTCTGATAGCGATGGCCCGTACAGGGTTTGGGTTCCGTAGTTTTCTTCTGCCCAGTCCCAGTATGTCAACGTGAAGGATCCGGATCCTGGGCCCCACAATGATGTACTTTTCTGACTTGTGTCAGACGCATATACATGAATCATGGGAGCAACTATGGTTTCTCCATTCGAGAAACTAGCGCTTATTTGGCTCTGGATTCCGCTTCCGTCCATTCCTGAAACCTGAGATAGTACAGCATAAGATGCGCCCAATGCTAGTGCAGTATTAGCTCCGCCTATTCTATCGAGAATGGTGTTTCCATTGGTTAGATCTCCCAGGTCACAGGTCTGCATATCGTACCAGTGCGAAAGTTTTCCAGATAGTGCGGCTGACATTAATGGCATCTTAGTCCCTATTTCCACTGGCTGAGTTTTGAGTGTAGCTAAATTTAAGATCTAGACCAGAGGTTGATCCACCGTACTGTCCGACGGGAGTGTCTCCTATTAGCTGTAGTGCCACATAGTGAAACTGAGAAGAATGGGCGTCTGAGTCTTGAAAGAAGGTGTTGAGCCCTGATGACCTTAGTACTGTCTCTGCTTGCCCAGATGTAGTTGGAGCGTCAAGCTCGTTATCAGACAGGAGGGAGAAATCTGTTTCCCACGTGTCTTTTGTTTCAAATACAATGTTGGAGGACGTGGAGGATATGTCAGTATCATTAACGTAGAACGTGCATGAATCTACGGTCTCGTCGCCGTCTGAGAAATCTACGAAATGGGCTGTGAAGCACTTTGTTGCCGAGGTGTTGTCTCCGTCCAGGATTGCAACGCTTTCAAGGCTGAGTACTCCAGAGCTGGTAGTTCCAGAGGCAATAATTCCAGAGAATGAGGCATGATTGTACAGATGCCTGGACCCGGTTGGATCCGAGCCAGATGTGTCCCATTCTTTTATTATGATTGTTGCCATTTTAAAACTCTTTCTACAGTACTGTATGCGATATTAACTAAAGTCAAATGTCAGTCTATGCTTGATCGATCCGTCTGCTCCTCCATAGGAGCCATTGACAACATCTGTGTCTACTGTTACACTCAGGTAGCAGTATTGCATAACTTGTGCGTCAGCAGCTGCTCCTGTTATTGTGGTCTCTCCGGTCGTCCTGTTTACGTTCTGGGAAGTTGGAAGAGTGGAGCTTGAGAACGATCCGCTGGCATCGGTCAGTGCGATTCCGCTCGTCCAGGCTGTCGCAATCCTTTCGTTGAACGTGAACGTTCCGGTGGTTATTGCTGTCTGAGTTGGCATCCAGAACTTCATGTTCTCAACAGTTGTGGATCCATTCAGTGCGTCTATATAGGGTACCACTGCAAGGGTTGAGGAGGAAGCTTTTGCCGAAGTGTTGTTTAAGCTTCCCATATCTATGAAGCCTGTAGAACTTGCGTCCGCCTTCTGTGACCAGTTGCCAGCTGACTCAAGATGTCTTGATCCAGAAGGTGTTCCTGCCGACACTGTGAATACGTTAAACTTGATGGTGGGTGTTGACATTTTAACTTCCTAAGTCTACAGCGCCATCGACCTTGGCTGCTGAGAGGTTTTTTGTGTATCTCCAAGTGAGGCTAAATTGAATCTCATTCAAGTCCGCATCTTTGCTCACGCTCTGTGCCTCTAGCCTTAGAGTTGTGTAGTCTCCTGCTAGTGGTCTAACTGCATCAATTCTCGTTTCCGCATAGGTTAGAACTGAGGCCATTGCGTAGCCCTGCTCTCCCTTTGCGTTTCCAGAGATGGAAAAGGTTCCCTCTGTTGGGGTTCCAATTGACTGGACAACGTTGCCTAGTGCTCTTCCGAATATTGAAACGGAAGATGTTAGAGATGTTGGCTGCTCGTCTGATATGTTCAGGGAGAAACTGTCAATTCCAGAGGGTAGGTTGTCTACTGATGAATCTGTGTACTCTCTTGAGTATGTTAATTCTCCGGCAGATGCGTCCTTGCCTAGTGACTCTGATGTCGGGTTTGACACATAAAGCGTCTCAGCTCCTCCTAGTTCGGTGTATAGGCTTGATGCTGTACCTGACAAAGATGCTTCTACAGTATTGTTCCATCCGCTTAGTGCATTGGCGTAGGCTGTTGTGCTTCTGCCTAGCCCCTGTATTCTTCCATCTAGCTTTATGGAGGTAGTTCCTCCTTGTATGGACAGTGAGGATGTTTGAGTGTGGGTGTATGCTGTCTGTGAAAGCGTGAAGGTCTCTGATACAGAATAAGATCCAGCTGCTACGTCTACGTTTTCAGATCTTAGACCTTCGTAGCCAGAGTACGCTCCGCTTGCCTGTGCGAAGGCGGGGTGTGATGCTGGCTGATTAACGTATCCAATCCTTGCTGTTACGAACGTCCTTGCGTTCGCAAGAGTGTTGTCACCTGTTCCTGAGCTGTTTATTCCTACTGCTGACACTTCATGGGATAGCTCAATAGTCTCCCTGTCTTCTTCTTCCCTGTATGACCATGATTCAGAGTAATCTGAAATATTATCAGACCCAATGGATTCGTCCCACTCTGCTGAGAAGGAGTATGATGTTCTGTCAAACCATGTCCCCTCATCAACAGTGAGATCTCCTATCCTAGGGTAGACCCCTGATACTAGCCCTACTGCGTCCTCTAGAATCTTAAACTCTTGGCTGTCAGCTTCTAATGCGCTGATCAAGCTGGTTCTTGCTGCGATGATGTCTGATATGTTGGTTGCGTCTCCTGACGTTTCCAAGAATGTTCCTGTGAACCCAAGCGAGTGCCTTAGGGCAATGCCTGATCCCTTTGAGTCTCTTACCATCGATGTGTCCCAAGTGAACAGTGGAACTGGTGTGAATGAGTATGAGCCATACTGCATTGTTATTGCCATTGCTTATCTCCCTAGGTCATCTGCCAAGCCGGACTCGCCAAGCTTAGAGATGATATTCATTATTGCGGACTGAATCGCTGATACATCGTTTCCAGAAGCAAACTTGTTGGTTAGCTCTGACTCAAGCTTTTGCCCTAGTCCACTGATTCCTTTTACGTTTATATTTTTATTCGTGTCAACCTGAAGGTTTACACTGCTGACTCCACCTGATTTTACGCTTGAGTTTAGCTGGTCTAATCTCGTTACCACCTGCTCCATTAGAGCTGCCAATCCAGAAACATCTGCGTTTCCTCCTGCGGCATTTGCTTGGCTCCTTGGGTTGAATCCCACCAATCTTGACTGCTTTCTTGTTAAGACAGTTTCGCTGGTGTTCGCTAGCATCAACTTTGATCCTGCTGGCATTAGAGACTTTTCTCTTAACGCCGCTGCCTCTAGGCCCCTCATCTCTGGACCAGAAAGGGTTCCTCTCGCTGCGTTGACGCTGAAATAGTCTGGTCCCTCAAAGCGTGATTCTTCAGACCTTCCCACTTTGGGTATTGACCTAACAGCAGCAGCAACTTTGTCTACAGACGCCACTACATTTTCTAGCTTTTTGCTTTGTCTTTGAGCTTCTTCCAATTCTCTAATTGACACTCCAACGCTGGCACGTGCTGCGTCAAGGTTGGCCTGATTTGAGACATTTCCAAGCTTGGATAGGGACAAGTCGTCTTGGGCTATTTTCTCAAGCTTTCTTGCCTCTTGAAGAGCATGGCGCTGTACATTGAGCTGATCTATAGCATTTTGAATTTCGGGCTTTACTTCTGCTGTGGCAAGACCTGTGGAATCCTGAACAATTTTGCTCCTTAGGGCTCCAAGCTCATCATCCAGTCCGACCGTAGCTAGGGCCTGTGTTGAAATTGCCTCTTTTAGTCCTGGGAATAGGTTCTCTACTGCAAGTGCTAACTTTAGGTCTTCTGGTGTGAACGAGGAGATGCTTTCTCCACCCGTAATAGCTTGGGCCGTTTGTATTCCTCTTTGTGCATCCAGTCTTGACCCTGGCCCACCAGTAGCTATTCTTTCTCCGATGGAAAATAGGGTTTTAGCCTGATCCTGAGCTATTTTTAGGGACTGCTCTAAACCCTCTTTTCTTATGACGTTAAGTTTTTGTTCTTGAGACAATACACCATTGAGACCTGCGGAAATAGCTCCTATGGCTACACTAAATCCTCCTGATTCAAGGGCTGATCTTACACTTGACCTTATTGTTTCAGCAGCTTTTCTGTTGGCGTCTGATAGGGCTGCCTGAGCGTTGCTCACGGATTGGACTGCGCCTTTAACATTTTCGGATGCCTCAACGGCTTTCTTTTGCAGATCTATAGTTTTCTTGTTTGCCTTCTGTAGTGCGCTTAGCGCCTTGACCCTATCTTTTTCTGTCTCTGTTGTCTTTTTTAATGCACCTTCTACATTGTCAAGGGCTTCGGCTCTTCTCTTTTCTAAGTCTTCCTCTGCCACTTTCCTGATTCCCTCCTTGGACTCCGCTAATGCTCTTTCATCTAGGGCTTTTAATGCATCTTTTCTTTTACCATCTAGTTCTCCAGTATCCTGGCCCTGAGACTTCCGAAGACCGATCTCCTTGTCTATATTGGCAAGATTGGAATCTTGAGCAAGACCAAGCTTCTTCTCCTCTATCACAGCCTGAATCTGTTGCTGTAGGGTTCCCCTCTTTAGCTCGGATATCTTGGCCTCTGTGTCTAGTCTCTCAAAGGCCGCAGAGTTCTCCTTCTTGATGCTGGCCACTGCGAGATCTGATCTCAATGCCGTCTCCTTCAAAAGCTCGACTATATTCTCTCTTGCAACTTTTTGAGACTTGGCCACCTCTAGAACTCTCTTATCTTCTTTTTCTATTAAAGCCGCCTGTTTCCCTATGTTCTCTCGAAGTTTTGATGTCTGCTCTTCAAAAACTGCTCTGTCTTTCTCAATCTGCTCCCTTACTTTTCCGCTGGCAATCTCTAGTGCACTGGCTCTCTCATCGGAAGTCTTGGCCTTTGCCTCTGATGTTGCTGCACGTCCTCCCACAAAGTCTTGAAGACCAATTGTTTTGACTAGTTCGTCTCGAATCGCATTCACCGCTCTGTTGCCCACATCTCCACCGGTGCCCTCTATAAGTTTGGCCAGCCCCTTGCTCGATTCAGACAGTTCGGCTGCGACTTCTTCTACATCTGCCCCCTCTTTTGCCAGATCGCCTGCTCTCTCCAGGGCGAAAGCGAACTCATTCACTGCCCTTGACGCACTATCGACGTATTGAGTGTGTAAAAGTAGTTCATCCTTTGCAAATTTCATCTGTGCGGAAAGCTCCTTAGTTCTCTCAGTAGTAACCTCTACTGCGGTGTTATCTCCCCTTGCGATGACATCTATTCCATCTTCTCCTGTGAAGAATTCTCCGCTTTTGGTTCTTACGATCAATCCCTCTAGCTCCTTAGAACCTGACTCTATCTGCGCCAATATGCCTGCTGCTGCACTAGGCAGCCCTTCTAGCTCCAGAAATGATTGTCTAAGTGAATCTTTTAGACTTCGAACGCTTTCATTTATAGCTATGCTAAAGTCGTTTGAGATCTTTCCGTTTTCGATTTCCTTCACAATAGCTTCGTTAATCCTGAGTACACCAACAGCTGCTTGTCTTGCCGCATCTCTTGCGTCGAATTGAATGCTCTTTGAGAAAGCCTCAATGTTTGTCGCTAGGTTTCCAATATGAATCTCGGAAAGCTTTTCATTGAAATTCTTTAAGGCAGTGATTGCACTCTTTAATGAAGACGTTAATCCCCCCAGCAGCGCACCCATGGGGCCAAGGTAAATGGCCATGGTTGCTGCCTGTGTCGTAGCGTCGGAGATCGCAGCTCCGAAACTGTCCTCTTCGAGGTCTGCTGTTAGCTGGTTCATGACGTCTGACATGGCGAACACTGCCGCTCCGAAAGCTGCCCTTGCCGCTATGCTTTTACCATTTGGCTCTTTGCTCTGGTTCCCACTTTTGCCAAGAACGACCTGATTGAATCCGTCTTTGACAAAGCTGCCAGCTCTGCCTACAGCGCCTTGGTTGCGCTTTAGTTGATTTAGCTCCCTCTGTGCGGCCACCTGTTGTTTTGTAAGTGAAACAGCATCCCTCTGTGAATCGTTGGTTGACCTTACCTGATCACCAGTGGCTCTCACTAGTCCAAGCATTTGCTTTAGGCCATTTAGCATTGCTGGAATTATGGCTCCAATGGCACCAGCCATTGCCCCCACTAATCCAGTTGATAAAGTGTCTCCGAGTTTTACCCCGCCCTCATTCAGGCTGTTTAGGCCAGATATTGCATCTGGGAATGTAGTAACTAGAGTTGTAAAAGAGTCTAGGGATGAGCCGAATATGTTGGCCACTCCGCCCTGCTCTCCCTGCTGTAGTCCGGCCAATGCTCCTGCGGCAGTCTTAATTGCTACCCCAGCCTGTTTTGCCCTTGTGCTCAGCTTCTTTAGCTCTTCTGCGTTCTTCCTTGTTAGGGCGTTTCCATTTTCCTGTGTGTTACCCAGGAGCTCCTGTGACTTCTTATAGTTGTCCAGGGTTCCAATTAGCACGTTCGCCTGCCTCACTCCGGCGACCTGATATGCAATGGAGTTCTTCTGGTCGGAGTTTAGTTTTTCCCAGCTTTTGGCAAGAACCCCTAAGAACTCAGGAATTGGCGTTGCTGCGGTCAAGTAGCTAGCTGTGCCCTCTGAAAGGTTCAGCATCTCGTTTGCGGATTGTGCAACCTTTCCCCTGTCTCTTCCGAGCCTAGCTGTAATGGTCTTGAATGCTGTACCAACAGTTGATGCGTTCAATCTTGTTTGCTCTAGTGTCGCTGCTAATAGCGCAAATGTTTCCTCAATTGAGAACCCTGCTGCGCCTGCGGACGATGCTGTTCTAAGGAACGCTGTTCCAATCTCTGTTACGTTTGTAGCGGAGCTGTCAGCGAATACTGCCAGGGTGCTTAGCTTTGTACCAAGTTCATCTGTCGTAATTCCGAAAACCTGCTGAGCTGCGGTTACTAGCCTAGCTGAACTTGCTGCATTTAGATTTGAGATGTTTGTTAGCTTCAAGGCGTCTGCTGCGAACTTGGCCGCTGTGGCTAGATCTTTGCCCTGACGAACGAATTCACCGATGGCGTCTCCAGCGTCAGACACTGATCGCCCTGTTTTGATTGCTGTTGCTGAGATGGCATCGAAAGCTTTTGAGATGTCATCTCCAACGCTGCCTACCTTTGCTAGGTCTCTTGTTGCATTGTCTAGCTCAATTATCCCCTGTGTTGCAGTTCTTATCACTGCCTGGACGGCCTGTAGGCCTTTGACGGAGAGGGTGTACTCTGCGAATCTCTTGGTCACCTGGGCAACCTTGGCTCCGACCTCGTTGAAGTTGATGCCTGACTGCCTTAGTGCTTGAGCTAGTCTGAGAGATGCCTTCTCTGTCGCCTTCATCCTTTGCAGTGCTTTTATCTCTACCCTAGCCGCATTTATAAGGGCTGCTTTTCTCTGGTTGATGGCGCTTTCTAGGTTCTTCTCGGCGGAGACATTCCTTCCTGTTGCTCCAGCTCTTGACCCGCCACCGGAGGCTGCTCTCCCACCTGAGGCTGCTCCGGCTGAGGAAGCCTGAACCTTTATGTTTCCAAGGGCTCTCTCTACGGATTTTCTCAAGTTTGCAAGGCTTGCTGCTGAAACTGTTAACCCCTTGATCTGAGGTCTAACCTTGTCATTAATGGACTTTGCAAAAGACTTGGAGGCTTGGGCTGACACAGTTAGCTTGTCGATCTTAATCGTGCCAATCTGCTTTGATATGTCTGCCCTAATCTTGCTAGGGTTAGCTAGCTGAACCTTTGTGATCTTAAGAATTGCGCCTTCGGCTGCCTTGTTAAGGGCGGCTCTGAGTGCGCTTTTAGAGATGCTTTTTGCATCGATCTTAAATCCAAGCTTTAGAACGAAGTCGCTTTTACCAGCCACGGTAGTTGTCCAATCTTACTATTACTCTACTTAGTGCTCTTCTTTTTTGTATTCTTCTTTGTAGTCTTTTTGCTTTTTTTAGACTTAGCTGTCTTCTCTTTGTCTGCTTTTTTTGAAATGTCAGCTAAGAACTTGACTTCTGCCCAATCCTCAGTTAGATCCTTGTCATTGTCGAAATTGTAGATGAGAGCATAGGCGTCTTGCACGATATCTGAAAAGTCTTCTCTGTTTTCAGTAGCGTACTTCTCAAGCTCTCCATGTCCTGGGAATAGTATCGATCCATCTTCTCCACATAGACATAATGAGATGTACTTAAACACCTTTTGCTCGTTTGCCATTCCCTCTGCTGTGTTTGAAAGAAGCTCTGTCTTTCTTCCGATTAGCTCAAATAGTGTTGATCTGTCTTCTTGAATTAGTTCTATGATGGCGGTTGCCTCATCATCAATCTCGGTGAGAACATCTAATTTAGCACCATTAAATGCAATCTTTTGCATGAGTGTGGCCATGGAGCCCTCTTCGTCTTTTGTCCACGCTCCGCTCTCATTAAACCTTTTTTTGGCCTCAGCTTCGGTCATGATTCCTTCTCGGATGCACTCTGAAAAGATCTTCCTGTAGAACTTGTCTAGCTCAAAGATCTGTGACTGATTCGGCTCTGCGAATTTCGCCTCTGTTTTGGTTCCCTCGATTGTAATCTTCATAGTCAACCTTTCTGGCCTACTGGCCTTTTTTTCTTAGGTCCCATTCAGAGACACTACCTTTTTCCTTGATCTGTTCTCTTTCTCTTCTGATCAGATCTTTATTCTTCTTGTCATTCATGTCGTATACTTTGTCTATTGTACTCTTGTCTGCGTCTGGAACAACGATAAACTGCTCTTGGTGAGAGTCATTAACCGGCTTTCTGGACTTGTTCGATGACGAGCCTTTGTTTTGGTCTGAGACCCATGCATCTAGTGCTGCATCATTTTCTATCACCATATCGCTAGGCCTGTCCATGCTCTCATATACGTAGTCGTAAAACTGACTCCAGTATACGAGGGCGCTCTGTAGCTCGCTCCACTCTGAGATCGGGCCACCGAACAAACTCTCTCCGTTTTTAGATGCTGACCATCTAAATCTCCACAGTCCGCTTCTGGCTATCTCTCTTACTTCTTTCTCCAGCATTATATGATTCTGAAGATATCTTATTGTCAGCATGTCTACTAGCACAGAGTCTGTTGACGCAAGGAATGCCTCTTCTGTATCCCATATCTGCTTGCCGAACTTGTCTGTCGCTGACATGAATATCATGTATCTTCTTACAACCTCTTCTGATCTAGCCTCTGCAGTGCTTCCAAGCAAATCTGTCCTCTGACTGTTTAGCTCCTGAAGCTTGAATTGTGTCTTTTTAAGATTCTTCTCAAGCATCTTTTTCCTTGTGACATGGTACTCCGCCTGTACTATTCCGTGATTCAGCTTTCTAACTTCACGTTCTAGTCTCTCTATCTCACTGTCGTCGCTGTCTGTCCACGCTTCTGTTTCAGACATTATCTTCATTAAGTCTTTGCGATTCAGTATTCCGTCTTCCTCGCACTCCTGTAGGATCGTTTCTTTAAGAAAGTCAAGTTCATTCTGTTCTCGTATAGTCAGAGACCTAAGAGTGAAAGTCTTAGAAACTCCATCTATGCCATGTGCCTTCACTAGGCATCTGCCCCATAGTATCTTATTTACTGTCTTCTCGATGTCCATTACAGGCCACTTTTCGCAATCTTCTTTATTGAGATCGAAAGGATCTTTTTAACGTCTTCTAACTTAAGCTGTTTTCTCAGGTTGGAGAATGCCCTTGTCGGCCTCAGTCTCCAAGCTCCTCCTTCGCTCATTACGCCTTTTCCTGATCTTGAGTTCTTAGAGTCTTTGGCAGAGAACGTGTACCCAAGGACAGAGGCTCCGTCTTCTAGCCATCTGGTCCATGATATTGTCTCTCCACCATTCTTTGCGTTCGTGAGCGTGTGTCTAGCTTCTGGTTGCTCGTGTAGTTCTGCAAGAGAGACATACTCTACTACAAATCCTGTGTCTGAAGAGTGGTATCTGCTGACTCTCGACATAGCGTTAACTATGTTGTCTAGCGCCTGGACCTCACCTTCTGTGAATCCATACTCTCCTACAAGTCTTGTCTTTATATCTTTAAAGTCCTTGAGGTTTAAGAACGAGTTATTTAGCTCGTCTATCTTCTTCCTGAAGTCTTTCTCTGCGTTTTTTACTAACTTTTTGGACAATTTGTTTATTTTTGAGGATAGAAAAGCCTCGAACTGATCTATGTTTCTAAATTCTAGACCCATGATACTACTCGTCTTTCTTATCCCCCGGAAGCTCGTCTATTCTGGCGTGGATCTTTCTGATGGCGTCATTTCCCATTCTTAGGATCAGAGCCCTCATGGACTTATAGCCCTCGAAGTCCTTGCCAAACCTCATCTCGATAGAGTCAAGAGCAGCCTTCCAGACTGACTTAACATTACCTTCGATGTAGTCTTTTAGATTTTCCTTATCTTCCGAGTTCATTTTTTATCTTTCTGACGACAATTATTTACCTTTTTACAAAACCTGTTCGTCACTGTCTAAGTCTACTATTCTTCAAGTCCCTCTATTGTTCTTATCATTTTGTCAAGAGTGTCAAGTTGCCTGCTTTGGACCTGCACAATCTTCTCTATGGAGGATCCAAGGCTTGATACTGTTGTCGTCAGATGGTGAA
>Ga0209661_1000331_pt1 | contig 26593 bp, 29 predicted proteins | sample SaaInlV_120m_DNA_2_FD_184660 | JGI IMG/M metagenome (GOLD analysis project Ga0209661, IMG submission 184660) | Marine microbial communities from expanding oxygen minimum zones in the Saanich Inlet - SI072_LV_120m_DNA (SPAdes) (version 2) | ecosystem: Environmental > Aquatic > Marine > Intertidal... | reverse complement strand
AAAGAAAATCAGCCCGGCCGTAATACCTCGCGACCGCGGCCAATCTGAGTACCGACTCCTTCATCGGTCAGAGTTTCCAGCAGCGTGGCATGCACTACCCGGCCATCAGAAATAGTTGCGGTGCGAACCCCTCCTGCCACAGCGTCGAGTGCGCAACGTACCTTGGGAAGCATGCCGTCGGTTATCACGCCCTCGTCGATTAACTCCTGCACCCGGGCTTCTGACAGTCCGGTCAATAACTGGCCATCCGAATCCAACACCCCGGGGGTATTGGTCAACATGATCAGTTTCTCCGCCTGCAAAGTAACAGCCAATCTGCCGGCAACCGTATCGGCATTGATGTTGTAGGTCTTGCCGTCTTTGCCGGCGCCGATGGGTGCAATCACTGGAATGAAATCGCCCGCATCCAGGGTATCAACCACGGCGGGATTAATCGACTCGATTTCACCCACATGGCCGAGTTCGACAATGTCTTCGTCTTTAGTGGAGCCGTGCTTGCGCAACACCAGTTGTTTGGCCCGGATCATGTCGCCGTCCTTGCCCGACAAACCGACCGCGCGACCACCATGGGCATTGATCAGTGCAACGATCTCCTTATTGACCAGTCCGCCCAACACCATTTCGACAACATCTATAGTTTCGCTGTCAGTTACCCGCAACCCTTCAATAAATTCGGTTTTCTTGCCGATGCGCTCAAGCAGTTGCCCGATCTGCGGGCCGCCACCGTGCACCACAACGGGGTTCATGCCCACCAGTTTCATCAACACTACATCACGGGCAAAGCCACGCTTGAGGCCTTCATCCGCCATGGCGCTACCGCCGTACTTGATAACGATAGTGCAGCCATGAAAGTGCTGAATATATGGCATGGCCTCGGCCAGTACCGACGCAATGGCGGATGGGTCTGATTTGGGGTGAGTCATCGCTAATTAATATGGGCTGACACTGTCTCGGGCGCGAAGTATAGCGCCGCCGGAGCGGTGGCCTGAGGTTCGGGTTCTGGGAAACCTATTGGAAAGCCCGGAAACCATCAGAATAACACAACAAAAAGGGGTCACCAAAGTGACCCCTTTTGCCACTACTCTTCCCAGAAATCAGCGGATTTTAATATCAACCTTGCGGGGTTTTACTTGTGCCGTCTTGGGTAGAACCAGGTTGAGCACGCCATGTTCGTAATGCGCCTCGACCTTTGTCTCATCAATGTCGACTCCCAAACGAAACGAGCGAACAAACTTGCCGTTATAGCGTTCCTGGCGAATCAACCGGCCACTCTTTTCTTCGTCCTTTTTTTCTTCGTGGCGTTCTGCACTGATCGTCAGCACGCCATCATTGATAGTCACATCCAGGTCTTCGCGGGATACGCCAGGGACCTCTGCCTTCACCATAAAAGCGCTTTCGCTCTCGCTGACATCCATGGCAGGCGCCTTTGCATTATCCTCACGTTGCACCATCGTCGGTGCCCGAAACCAATGACCCATCAGGCCGTCAAAATCACCAAATACTTCCCAGTTACGATTTCTTTCACCAAGTCTTGCCAGATTATTCATAAGAGGACCTCCGTTGTCTTCTTGATACACATCGCACCTTTGCGATGCATCTTGTTTTGCTGGTATAGATATGGTGGTCACCTGAGATTTTTCAAGAGCTGCCTTTTAATCAAAAACCAAAATCAATTTTCAGGCTCGCCTTTATTGTTGGCTGCCATGGGGAAAGAAGAGCACTCTGAAAATATTCTTTTGGAACAACTGGCGCAGATCGACTTGTCCAGCGTTGGCAGAATCCCGCGGATAGCTTCTCCTTTGGAGCTGTAGTCTCCCGACAACTCCAACTGCTCAAGATACCCTCCGCGAACAAGTACATCTCGCGCACTATCTCGCAAACGGTAGAGAGAGAAACTACCCCCCATGGCACGCCGAGCTCGCGCCTCCTCAACCAGGAGTTGGGCACCGGCTACGTCAACCTGGGCGACACCCTGGGTAAGCAGCAATAGATGTCGCTGGCCACTGTAGTGTTCCCGTAGGCGCTGAAACATCTCACGTACATGATTCACCGCGCCAAAATAAATGGAGTCATCGATACGGATCATCTTGAGTTGTGGACACTCCGGCAAACGCGTGCTGCTAACGAACTTGCGCTTGGGAGAATCCGGGTTGGGAACGCGGCTCAACAAGCGCGGCTTGGAAGTTCGTCGCAGGTACAGCAATAGCGACAGCAATACCCCAAACAGGATGGCTGTTTCCAGATCAACCAGCACTGCACTGAAAAAGGTAACCGCAAGTACCGCTGTCTCGCCGCGCGACGCACGCACGATATTGCGCAATTGGGAGACTTCGACCAGGCTCCAGGCAATCATAAACAGCAGGCCGGCCATGGCGGCATAAGGCAAGTAGCGGGTCAACGGCGCCACCAATGGCAATATCGGCAAGACCAGCAAGCCAGCGAGTGCAGCTGCAATTGGCGTTTTGCCACCCGAGGCAAAATTCGCTGCACTGCGATTGAACGAACCCGTCGCCGTAAAGGCAGAAAAGAAACTGCCGACGATGTTAGACAGCCCCTGGCCAATAAACTCCTGATTTGCGTCAAGTACCTGGCCCGAGCGCAGAGCGATCGAGCGTGAAATCGAGATCGCTTCAGTCAACCCGAGAATAGTCATGGCAAAAACCAAACCCAGAAGATCAGACCATAACCCCAGCGAGAACTGCGGCATTGATAATGGCGGCAACTGTTTAGGTAAAGCGCCAATCATGGCGATATCAATGCCCGGGTTTATCGTCTGGATGGCGACAGCAACCAGAGTCCCGCCGACCAGCGCGCTGATCATATAAGGCGCGCGGGGCCAAAACCGTCGGCTGAGAATTCCGGTGACGATAGTGGCTGTCCCAATGATGATACTGGCCGGTTGCCACGCCTGCCAGGCAAGGCCTGCTTCGCGAAATATCTCGTAAAACACTAATCCACGAGGCAGTTCCAGGCCAAGAAAAGAACCCAACTGCTTGGTTGCAATCAGCACCGCGGCACCTGCCGTAAACGCGACCACCACCGTATGTGAGATGAAGTTGACCACTGCGCCCAGCCGAGCAAAACCCAGCGCCACCTGGACCACGCCGACCAGAAAGGCAACGGTAATCGCAAGGCTGATGTACTGGGTACTGCCGGGCTCCGCCAGTTGACTCAACGCTGAGAACATCACCACCGACGCTGCCGTTGTCGGGCCGGATACCAGATGATGACTGGAGCCAAACAACGCCGCGACAATGGCCGGAACCACAGCGGCATACAACCCATAGACCGGTGGCATCCCGGCAATAGTTGCAAACGCCACGCCTTGGGGTAAAACGATCAGTGCGCCGGTGATCCCCGCCAGAATATCTGCCTTGAGTGTCTTGGCCGTGACCAGACGCCGCCATCGCAGAAACGGCAGTACCCGTTTAATCAGCACGGTTAACCATCACTATCGTCCACGGCATCTTAATTGCATTCATCAAGCGTCAATTCACCATCGGCCAGTGGCCGAAAAATGTTGACCGGAATCTTCAGATAACGCCGGCAACTATCGTCAGCTGCCGGTAACGCCCCTGCATCAATATTCACCTGCACGCTCTGGAACAGCAGACGAGGTGCTGCCAGAGTCTTATCTCTTGCTTGCCGGAACTTAACAAAATCATCCTGGGTGGTATCACTCTTCAATTGAATGTTGTGTTTTTTTTGCGCCTCAATCGTACTTTCCCAGGCGACTTCCCGGCCTCCGGGCTGGTAATCGTGACCCACGAATACCCGCGTAGACGCCGGTAAAGTGTAGAGCTTGTTACTGATCGACAAAAATAGATCCGCCGCGCTGCCAAGTGGAAAATCACAGCGGCCGGTACCCATATCAGGCATAAAAAGAGCGTCTCCGGTAAATACTGCATCCTCTATGAGATAGCTTGCGCAGGCCGGGGTATGGCCCGGAGTAGAAATCACCTTGAATGACAACGTACCCGCGGTCACGGTCTCACCGTCATGTAACAATCGATCAAACTGACTTCCATCGGTTGCAAAACCCGCCGGCAGATCAAACACCGTCTTGAATGTCTGCTGCACCAGAGTAATACGCTCAGCAACCGCATTGACGGCTTGCGGAAAAACTTTTTTAAGCTCCTGGGCCGCAGATAGGTGGTCTGCATGGGCATGCGTTTCAAGAATAAAGTGCGGCTTCAGATTTTTTTCTCTCAAGTAAGCAATCACTTTGTCGGCCGACTCGGTCCAGACCTTCGATGCAGCCGGCTCGTAATCCAGAACCGGATCAATCACAACAGCATCACCTGTTGCTGAGTCATACACGACATAGGTTACCGTGCTGGTGCGCTCATCAAAAAATGGTTCAATCATCATGGGTTGTTGCTCCCCCGGTTTACTCAGTTAGGTACCACGATGCCAGCACCACCGTCTGGCTCCATCGCGAAACGGGTTTCCAGTACCTCAAAAGCATACATACCAACACCCATCGCCAGAACAAAAATAATGACAGAATCATACCCGGTCACCAAAGCCACCAGCGCTGGACCGGGGCAGAATCCGACCAAACCCCATCCCAGCCCGAACAGGGCTGAGCCAACCACCAAAGGCCGGTCGATATCAGTGCGCGAAGGCAAAATAAATGTGCCCCCAAGCACCGGCGACTTACGTTTCAACACGGCAAAATTACCAATCAGATAGGTCATGGTTGCACCGAGCATGACAAAAGCCAGGCTGGGATCCCAGTCGCCAGCAATATTGAGAAAGCCGGTGACCTTTTCCGGCTGGGTCATGCCGGAAATCCCCAATCCGAGGGCAAAAATAATTCCAGACAGAAACATCATGATAACGGCCATCAGATCTGTCCTCCAAAAAGACGATCGACTGCGACTGCAGCAATCATTCCACTGATCATGAAAACCGGTACCGCCACCAGCGAACGCCTTGAAACTCGCCCAATTCCACAAATGCCATGGCCACTGGTGCAGCCGCTGCCCATCCTGCTACCGATCCCGACAAGCAGGCCGGCCAACATAACCGCTGGTGCCGAGTAGGTCATTTCAAAGCGTATGGCCTGTGGGTAGGCCAGACTCAAAACGAGACCGCCGGCCAGCAGGCCGACTACGAATGTGGCGCGCCACAAAGTCTCGCCCTTTTTGAAATTCAACAAACCACCAAAAATACCGCTGACACCGGCAATCCGGCCGTTAAACAGCAAAAGCATCAACCCTGCAACTCCAAGCAGAGCGCCACCGATAAGTGACTCGACAGGTGTAAATGAGGACATGTGCATATCTCCTAGATTAGGATAGTTATATTAGTTTTTATTAATGTACTTATTTAATAATACAATAATTGATAACAGGTAGCAATATCTTTTCCTCCGTATTTACCAAACGGGTTCTAGCGGTGAAAGGCGCCACATCCTTCGTGGCATTGAGTGCATCTGCGCGGTTCTATTGGCCTTCAAAGCAGTACTGGTCAACAATAAAGGCATAAGTTACTCTGTTACGCGCCTTCAGTGATCCTTCATCAGCCAGCCCAATCGAAGCTAACCCATGCCCGCGCAATATGATGCCGTCGTAATCGGCGCCGGGATCATCGGCACCGCAATAGCCTTTGCCCTTAGCAAGAACGGATGGCACACCCTGGTGGCCGACCCACAGCCTGGGGCAGGTCAGGGCGCGACCAGCAGTTCGCTGGCGATGGTGCGTACCCAGTATTCCACTCGTGAGGGCACCGCACTGGCCTGGGAGGGATTCCATTGCTGGCAGAATTGGTCCGCGTTTCTAAATCTCGATACCGATGAACCGATTGCCCCGTTTCATCCAGCGGGTGTGCTGACATTCAAAACTCCCAACAATGGCTTTCTCAAGCATCAACTCGAATTTTCGCGGGAACTGGGCATCCCTTACGAGGAGTGGGGGCTGTCTAAACTACAGCGAACCTTCCCCGGCTGGGATCTGAATACTTTCGGCCCGCCAGTTCTGTCAGACAACCCACGCTTTGGGACAAGCTCCAAAGAAGAGCTGCGAAGTGTCTTTTTCCCTAAAGGGGGTTACTGTCCGGATCCACAACTGGCCGCCCATAACCTGCAACGGGCTGCCCAGCAACACCACGCTGAATTTCGCTTTGGCTGCGCGGCTCAAGCGATTCATGCTGATAACGGCCGCGTCACAGGCGTAACACTTTCAAATGGGGAGAAGATCTCCTGCCAGATCGTGGTCAACGCCGCTGGACCGCATGCTGAAGCGATCAGTGCACTGGCCGGCCTTGCGCAGGCACACAAGATCAAGACCCGTGTCATTCAGCACGAAACTGTGCATATTCGCTGCCCTCAGGCAGCCAGTGCAGATCACACCCCGATCATGCTCTACGACACAGACATTGGCAGTTATGTGCGTGCCGACACGGGAGAAAACATTCTCACCGGCAGTGTGGGCGCCCAGGATGAAGTTGAACTGCCTGTTGACCCGGATGATTTCGATCGCAATCTTTCGACACAGGCGATTGAGCCACTATACCGCCTGGCGCAGAGGATTCCGACACTGGGCATTCCCAATACCTTATCGGGCGTGGCCGATTTGTGGGATGTAAGCGACGACTGGATTCCGATTTATGATCGCACTGACCTTGCGGGCTTTTATGTCGCCATAGGCACCAGCGGAAACCAGTTCAAGACAGCACCGGCGGTAGGCGAACTTATGACGGCGCTGATCAACGCATGTGAAAACGGCAAGGATCATGACCATGAGCCGGTGACTTTTCGCCTTACGCGTACCGGGCATACCATTGCCCTGGACTTTTTTTCGCGCAACCGCGAGCCCAACCCGGCCAGCAGCCTCTCGGTTCTGGGTTAATCCAGTTCAGGCGGCCGCTGCAAAAAGCGCATCGACCGATTCCTGTTGGTCCAGGGACATCAACTGCTGGTGCAATTCACTGGCCGCATCGCCAATGACCGGCTCGGCCAAAGACAAAAACTTTGCCCGGTGCACTGCGTCTTTTGGAAAGTTTTCGGGCTCGCCCCGGGGTATCTCCACGCAGCGACTCTGGTGGGATCCGTCACGAAACTGAACAGTCACTCGGCCCCCCATACGCTCGGGATAGATCGCCTCCATCTCGGGATCCTCACTGACATCAATACGCTCAGCCAGGGCCAGTGTGTTTGGCTCGTCGAGATAACGCGCGTAGTCATCCCAGGCAAGGTTACCCGTTTGTGCTGCAACGGCAGCAGTAAAGTGCATGGAAAACTGACCGCCAACCACGCCCTGGGGCTTACGACGAAAGTCCTGCGGCAGCGCAGTCAGATCCATACCTTTGCGCGGCAGGCCAATCGTAATCTGGGCAATATCCGATTCGGCTACCCCCGTTCCGACGATATCAATAACGCCGTCGATGGCAGCATGACTGAACCGGCATGACGGGTACGGCTTAACACCGATCTCTAAGGTTTCCCAATGCTCATGCAATGCGTGTATCGCAAGGTCCGGATCGGGATCTGGCGTATAGCTTTTTAAGAAACCGCAATCGCCCTCAATGGCATGCGCGGCGCCGATAAAACCCTCAGCCGCCAGGGAGGCTGCGATTACACCGACCATAGCCGCATTACCCACCTGGAAACGCTTGGTCCAGGCGCTATTGACCAAGAACTGCATTGACCCCGCCGCCTGGCTAAGGCAGATACCCAGCGCCATCTCTAGCTGCTGGGCGTCCAGTCCCAGTGCCCGTCCGGCGGACACTGTTGCTCCGAAAGCGCCAGCGGTTGCGGTTGGGTGAAAGCCCCGGTCGTAATGATCTGCCGGCTTTAACGCGCGCCCCAGCCGACACACCACTTCATAGCCCGCGATAACCCCCGCGATACCCCCCGCCAGCACATCTGCACCATGGGCACCGGCCATCTGGCCAGCCGCCAGTGCAGCTGCAAGTATCGGGGCACTCGGGTGTACGGTAGCTGCGATATGAGTGTCATCAAAATCCAGACTGTGAATTAATGTTCCGTTGATCAACGCCGCAGCCGGAAAAGCATAACCCTTGGCATCAGCAAACACACCGCCGCCGCCATGGCCGAGGCCCATGCGCTGTACTGCGGCTAACAGCGCAGGTGTGGACTCAGCCTCACGCCGACCCCGAATCGCAATCCCCACGCTGTCCGTTACAAGCAAACAAGCGCGTTCAACCACAGGTCGGGGTACATTCTTCAGGTTCAACGAACTGGCAAATTCGCAAACCGTTGCGGTGACTCCCATAGCTTTCACCGGTCTTCTCCTTTGATTCTTAACCCGCTTTGCATAAAAGCAGGTGGAAATTTCTAGCGGCCCTTGAAATCCGCTTTTCGTTTTTCGTTAAAGGCTGTAATGCCCTCGCGCCGATCCTCGGTGGGCACCGTCTGGTTGTAGGCTTGCAGCTCCACCTCATAATCAGCCTTAATTTGCGCGTGTGTCGAATGATTCAGCGCCTGAAGGGCGCTGCGCACAGCAATCGGGCCGTTGTCAGCAATCCTCTGCGCTACGCTGCGAACCGTCTTGATCAATTCATCTGGTTCGCATATCTGGTTGATCAGCCCCCACTGCAGGGCTTGCTCCGCGGTAAACGGCTTACCTGTCAGTATGATTTCCTTGGCCCGGCGTATGCCAACTGCCAGAGGCAGATATTGAGTGCCCGCCATACCCGGCATGATTCCCAGCGTAGTCTCGGTCAGGGCAAAACGGGCATGACTGGCAGCATAAGCAAAATCGCAGGCCAGCGTCAGTTCGACCCCACCTCCAAAGGCAGCGCCGTTGATCGCGCCCAGCAAGGGTGTCGGGCAATCGATCAGTGCGCGGGCTACCTCTTCAAATACCACGTGCTGGGCATACCACTCGTCATCGCTCATACCATGGCGTTGCTTGAGATCACCACCGGCGCAAAACGCGCGATCACCACTACCGGTGAGTATGATGCACCGGGCCTGGCGCGCACCTGAAACAAAATCGCTGAAAACCTCTAAAAGCTCTTCAGCCATTTGGGTATTGAATGCATTCGACACCTCTGGGCGATTCAGGGTGATCCAGGTCAGATGATCCTGCGGGTCAACGATGATTGTCTTAAAACTATTACTCATAGTTGTAGTGAACTTTGAGGGTCGCCTGAAAACTATTTATAGGCCAACATGAATGAGGTCGCAATGTTTGTGCGCTATCCATCGCATGACGTTGGTATTCCAAAATGCGCTGCTCCCTGTGGCTATTCGCCATCGAGTTCAGCAAACACCTTTTTTGCAATGCGATGGCATTCAACCGCAACCGGCACTCCGCAGTAAATTGCAATCTGACTCAGAATTGCTTTCAACTCCGATCGACTGACGCCGTTGACCATCGCCCCGCGAAAATGCAACTCCCACTCATGCATGCGATTGAGGGCTGCAATCATCGTCAGGTTCAGCATGCTGCGGGTTTTTCGGTCCAAGGTATCATCACCCCACACGGCACCCCAGCAGTATTCAGTCAGCAGTTCCTGAAAATCACGTGCAAATTCACTGGCATTGGCCAGTGCATTATCAACGTACTCGGCGCCAAGTACATCGCGACGGGTTGCCAAACCCTTATCAAAACGTTCCTGATCCATAAAAGTCTCCTGTTGAAAGGGGCTGATTATGCCTGTATGAATATACTGATGGACAATTAGCGTGTGCCGGGCCTGTAGCAGATCGCCAAGGCTCGAACCACACCCTAGCTATTCGCCCGAATGAATTCGAGCAATATCGTATTGACCGCGTTGGGATCTTCCAGCGATGCCAGGTGGTGCAATCCGGGCAGCACCACAACCTGGCCTGCGGCCAGGTCTGCACCCATGCGCTGGGCAATCTCCGGGGTGGACCCCACATCCTTTTCTCCAGTCAAAACAAGAGCTGGGCAGTAGACCTTTTTCAGCGCATCGCCGATCTCAGCATCCGCATTCACCAATGCCGCGTAGGCAGCTGTATAGGCCACAAGATCATTGGCCAGCAGTTTCTCAGATACCTGTTTCACCCGATCCGGGTGGGTCGCTTTGAAATCGTTATCGAACCAACGGTCGATTGCCGCTTGGGCAATAGGCGCTAGACCTTGCTCTTTTGTAGTTTGCAGGCGCTCTCGCATACCCTTGAGTTCCGCTTGGGTACGCTGGTAAACCGTATTCATCAGCGTAAGGGTCTTCAGTCGCGTCGAAAACTGTCCGGCGAAGGCCTGAGCGATAACTCCGCCCATAGATAAACCCACAAGATGGACTCGATCAATCTCAAGGTGCTCCAGCAGTTGCACCAGTTGCGCGACAAAACTAAAGATACCCTCTACCCGTTCCGCCGGAGCAGTGCGCCCGTGTCCGAGCATGTCGTAGCGAACGACCTGATGGGTTTTTGCAAGCGCAGGAACCTGTAGATCCCACATGGTGTGATCAAGGCCGACCCCATGGATCAGCACAATCGGCTCAGCGTTATTGGTGGCACCCGAAATGTCATACCAGGTGCCCTCAGGGCTGTAATCACTGCGATGTGGCATTTTTTTGCGAAATTTCCTCAAGGTCGTACAAAGACAGCCGGCCTGCACCAGACCTGTGCTATTTTAGTCGGACAAGTCTAAAAGATAGTCATATACCGCGATGAATCAGTCCCAAAAAGAGATCATCGGCAAGCCGCTGGTTATCAATGGCCGCCAGCTGTCGCTGTCGCGAGCCGTGCGCGCCGGTGACTTTGTCTTTTTGACCGGGCAAGTTCCCATGGTCAACGGCAAGGTCATGACCAGCGGCGATATCGAGGAGCAGACCCGGGCCTGCCTTGAAAACATCCGTGAGACCCTGGCTGAAGCCGGCTGCGCTCTGTGCGATGTGGTCAAATCAATGGTCTGGCTGCGTTCGCGTGATGATTTCGGGGGCTTCGACGCAATCTACGCTGAGTATTTCCCTGATGGTCCACCGGCGCGTTCAGCTCTGATCAGTGATTTTCTCGTGGACATTCGTGTAGAAATTGAATGCATCGCATACAAACCGCTGGAACAAAGAGGATAGCAGCCGATGACTGAACTGAAGCAATATCAGATGTATATTGATGGTCAATGGGTTGATTCACAGGACGGCAAGACTTTTACCAGCACCAACCCCGCTACCGGCAAAGCCTGGGCTGAAGTGCCCGAAGCCAGCGAGGCCGACGTCAACCGTGCAGTGGAGGCGGCGCACCGTGCCTTTACCGAGGGGCCCTGGTCAAGCATGACTGCAACTGCCCGAGGCAAGCTGATGCGTCGCCTGGCTGATGCGCTTAGCGAACATTCGGAATCACTGGGACGATGTGAAACCGTTGATACTGGAAAACTCTTCAAGGAAACCCGCTGGCAGGCTAATTACATTTCCGACTTTTTTCATTATTACGCCGGCCTTGCAGATAAAGTCTGCGGTGAGACGCTACCGATCGACAAACCAGACATGATGACGATGACCCTGCGCGAGCCGCTGGGTGTCGTCGCTGCTGTCGTACCCTGGAACTCGCAACTTTTTCTGGTCGCGGTCAAGATCGGCCCAGCCCTGGCGGCTGGCAACACGGTCGTTCTCAAAGCATCAGAACATGCCTCGGCCCCAATGCTCGAATTTGCCCGAGTTTTCGAAGAAGTTGGTTTTCCGCCAGGGGTTTTCAACGTCGTTACCGGGCACGGAGAACCCTGTGGCCGAACGCTCACCAGACACCCACTAGTTGATCGCATCAGTTTTACCGGCGGGCCCGAAACCGCACGCCATGTCATGCGCAACGCTGCTGAGAACTTTGCCCAGGTTTCCCTGGAACTGGGCGGCAAATCGCCAGTGATTATTTTCGAAGATGCAGATCTTGAAAGCGCAGTTAACGGCGTATTGCTCAGCATTTTCAGCGCCAGCGGCCAAAGTTGTGTCGCCGGATCACGGCTACTGCTGCACGAATCCATCCATGATGAGGTGCTGGCGCGGGTAACAGAAAAAGCAGCCAAGATCCGTATCGGCGACCCTCTGGACGATGCCAGCCAGATGGGGCCTTTGGCCACCCAAGCCCAGATTGACAATATTCATGCCACCGTTGCGGACGCCACCGCGAACGGTGCCACACTTATTTATGGCGGCAACGGACGCCACCGCGAACGGTGCCACACTTATTTATGGCGGCAAAACGCCCCAAGGGCACGACGACGGCTGGTATATAGAGCCAACCATCGTGGACTGCCCAAACCAGCAGATCGGTATAGTACAGAACGAACTTTTCGGACCGGTGGTCAGTGCGCTCACATTCCATGATGAGGCCGATGCGCTTAGCCAAGCCAACGACACACGCTTTGGCCTTGCTGCAGGAATTTTTACCCGTGATGTCGGTCGCGCCTTACGTGTCAGCAAGGCTGTACGAGCGGGAATCGTCTGGGTCAATACCTACCGCATGGTTTCACCGCTGGCACCGTTTGGTGGCTACAAAGACAGCGGTTATGGGCGCGAATCGGGCATGCAAGCTATCTATGACTACACGCGCCCAAAAACCGTCTGGCTGAACACCTCGGCAGAGCCCATCACCGATCCCTTTATCATGCGGTGACCTGCTTGTCGTAAGTATCCTTTTTCAGGACCTTGCCCTCACGGAAAGTCCAAAGGTCGTAGCCCAACTGATTGATCGGGCCGTTGGGGCCGGTACCGGTAAGGCGCCACTCGGTTACGGCCCGCTCACCACTGATCCAGGTGTGGGCATCCACCCACTGGATATCCGGTACAACAGCAAAGCGCCCGGCAAGCGCCGTGCGAATGGCCTTGTGACCCTTGAAGCACTCGCCGTAGGGATGCGCACCCGCCGCCGGCAAAAACTCGCCGTCCTCATCAAAACCCTCGACAATCGCCTCAAGATCCTTATTATTAAAAGCCGAAAGAATCTCTCCCATTCGCTTAAGTGTTACGCTCATCTTTCCTCCTCGGAACCTTGCCGGAACCGGCAACAGCACCAAGTGTGACTGCTACATCGTGACTGTCTGTTTTAATTGCAGGGCTCGAAAAATCAGCTAATCCCCTGTGCTGATTATTTGCCGGGTCCTGCTCTAGATCAAGTAGTGTCTTTACTTTGTCCGGCACGGCAGTGCTAGACTCTTCGCGTTCAATAATCCACGAGGAAAAGCAGGTGAAATTCCAGCTAGCGATCAACATGGAGCGTATTTCGGCGGATATCGATATGCGCGATGTCCAACGGCATACGCTGGAAATGGTCCAGATGGCCGATGAAGGTGGCTTTCATATTGTCTGGGCGGCTGAACATCACGCTCTGGAAATGACCATTGCACCCAACCCGTTCCAGATACTCACCTGGTGGGCAGCACATACCAATCGCATTCGACTCGGCACAGCTGTGGCAGTCGCGGCGTACTGGCACCCAATCAATCTGGCCGGTGAGGCTGCCCTGGTGGATCTGTACAGTAATGGTCGGCTGGAATTTGGCATCGGCTCAGGGGCGTATCAGCGTGAGTTCGACCGAATGCACGCCGGACTCAAACAAAGTGACGCCTGGCGCTATATGCAGGAGATGCTCCCCGCGGTAAAGGCGCTGTGGCAAGGTGATTACGCCCACGAGGGTGAATTCTGGCGCTTTCCTGAATCCACCTCGGTACCCAAACCTGTGCAGCAACCCCACCCGCCAATCTGGGTAGCTGCCAGAGCGCCGATCACCTACGACTATGCAGTCAAACACCAGTGCAACATTATGTCCTGGCCACTGACCCGGCCTATAAGCGAGCTTGAGACTTACCTGGGTCGATTACAGACAGCACTGGAAGAAAACCCGGGCAACAATCGACCCATATTCGCGACCATGCGCCATACCTGCGTCTATGACAATAAAGACGACTGGATGATGCCTGTGGAGGCAGCCATGCGCCAGTTAGGTCAGTTTGAGAACCTGTTCAAAAACGCCGGCGGCGTCGACAACGGTTTTCCGGCGATGGTCGATTTGTCCGCACTGGAAAACCGGGACGAATACGACCCGAAGATGCTGCACGAGCACCTGATGTTTGGCACGCCAGAAGAGGTTATTAAGAAGTTGCGGCTTTACGACGAACTGGGTGTGGATCAGTTCACTTACTATGCCAGTCTCGGATTGGGACTGAAAGAACAGAAACGCTCGCTGGCACTGTTCATCAACGAGGTGATGCCCGAGTTCGCAAAGAACTGACACCAAACAACGGGCCTGCTATTGACCGCTTCACGATGATCTATCTCGCGCGCAATGCGCGAGATAGATCAGTTTTAAGTTTTAAGAGATGCCAAGTTTCTCGCGTGCTTCATCGGCATCACACACCCGACCACCGAGGTCACCAATAATCCGGACGGCTTTTTCAACCAGTTGTGCATTACTGGCTGGAACCCCCTTTTCCAGGTAAAGGTTATCCTCCAGTCCGACCCGGGCATTACCCCCCAGCAACATTGCCTGCGCTACCATCGGCATCTGTGTACGGCTGATACCGAAACCTGACCAGACAACACCACTGGGCAATTGATTGACCATGGCATTCATGGTCGCAGGATCGGCGCCAGCACCCCAGGGTATACCGAGGCAGATCTGGTACATGGCCGGTCCCTTGATCAGGCCTTCAGCGACCATCTGGTTGGCAAAACGCAAGTGCCCCAGATCAAACACCTCCATCTCGGGCTTGACGCCAATCTCGGCATAACGCGCCGCCATAGTGCGCAGCATGTTGGGCGTCTGAACAAAAACATAGTTGGCGTTATCAAAATTGATGGTGCCACAGTCCAGGGTGGCGATGTCCGGACGCAACAGTTCAACGTGTGCCATGCGTTGCTCGGCAGTGATCAGGTCGGTGCCCTCTGCCGGCACCTGCGGATTATCATCATCAACAACCAGATCACCTCCCATGCCAGCCGTCAGGTTGATCAGCACATTACGGCCACTATTTCTGACCCGTTCGACCACATCCTTGAACAGTGCAGTATCGCGACTGCCTTTCCCGGTCTGCGGGTCCCGCACATGTAAGTGCACGATCGCTGCCCCGGCGTCTGCCGCCTCAATAGCAGAAGTCGCAATTTGCTCCGGTGTTACCGGAATCGCAGGATGCTTATCGACTGTGTCGCCGGCCCCGGTGACAGCGCAGGTCACTATCATGTTGGTATTCATCGCCATGCTTGTTACTCCTTCGTCTCGTTTATGTATTGTCAGTGTGTTGCGCCAACTTGAGGTTTCCCCAACCTCACTCAACCCATCTTTGGCCAGCCATCCTCGCTGGGTGGGTACCAATGCTCGCGCAGCACTTTTTGAATCTCGACCAGGCAACGGTCTCGGCGGCGCTCCATATCAGCGAAATCGCGCGTCCCGGATTCCACCTCACACCCTTCAACGATCCGCTGCTTGAGTTCATCGGTCAATTCAGGCGCCTTCATGTGCGACCAGGGTAATTTCAGCGCCGGTCCAAACTGCTCGATCGTGTGGCGCATACCGCCTGGGCCGCCGCCCAGATGCCAGGCGAGAAATGTACCCATAAACGCCCAGCGCAGGCCTGGGCCGCCTGTCACGGCCGCGTCAATTTCCGCTACGGTTGCGACACCCTCATCGATTAAATGCAATGCCTCGCGGTATAGCGATTCCTGCAGCCGGTCCGCAATATAGGCCTCGATTTCACGGCGCACGTGCAATGGTCTCATACCGATTGCACTGTAGAACTGCCCGGCCCGGGATATCGACTCGGCCGAAGTCTGCTCACCACCCACCACCTCGACCAATGGCAGCAGATACACCGGGGCAAAAGGATGACCGATGACCAGTCGTTCGGGATGACGGCAGCGTGATTGCAAACGACTGGGTAAAAGTCCGGAGGAACTCGACGCGATGATCGCGTCGCTCTTAGCGTGTGCGCTAATCTCCTCATGAATCTCGATTTTCAGCGCCTCACGCTCGGGAACATTTTCCTGAATAAAATCGGCCTGGGCAACAGCCGCGGCGATATCATCGGCGAAGTACAACCGGCTTCGATCTCCTTTGTCTGTTAATCCGGCAGCCTCCAGAACCGGCCAGGCATCGGCGATGGTTTTCTCCACATAATCACGTGCCTCGGCACGAGGATCTGTCAGCACCACTTCTAACCCATTGGCCAGGCATCTTGCTGCCCAGCCACCGCCGATCACACCGCCGCCTACCAGTGCGATGCGCTGAACTCCCCCTTGTATCATTACTTTCCCCTTTTGCTCTGGCAGCGGTTATTCGCCGCGAAATACAGGTTTGCGTTTTTCCACAAATGCCTTAACACCTTCCTTGGCATCTTCTGAGCGCAACATCTTGCGGTAAACCGGTAAATCGGCAGTACGCATGGTATTAAAAGCGCCCTCTACGGTGTCGCCTTCGATCGCTCGCAACACTTCCTTGACCGTCTGCACCGCTAGTGGCGCAGATTCGGCAATCTGCTGTGCCCACTGACGTGCGGTAGTCATCAACTCGGCCGCTGGTACTACCGCGTTCACCAGCCCATGGCTGGCTGCTTCGTTCGCGCTCATACGCCGACCCAGCAACAGCATCTCGACGGCGACGTTATACGGAATCCGCCGCGGCAGCCGCTGTATAGCCCCGGCATCCGGCACAATGCCCAACGGCATCTCCGGCAACTGGAAAAACACATGGTCTGCCGCAATGATCAGGTCACAAGCCATGACCAGTTCAAACCCGCCACCGATCGCCAGCCCATTAACTGCACCGATAACCGGCTTATTAAGGTTCCACATCTCGGTTAATCCTGCAAACCCGCCCGGAAGATCTGCGTCGGCTTCCCACCAGTTATCCAACTGCTGCTCCCCCGCGTCCAACGCCTTAAGATCCCATCCAGCAGAGAACATTTTCTCGCCAGTTGCCGTCACCAGGCCCACCCGCAGTTCGGGATCATCGCGCAGCATGACCACCGCTTCATTGATTCTACGGCTCAAGTCGAAATCAATAGCATTTACCTTGGGGCGGTTAAGCGTAATCTCTAATACCGCGCCATGTCGCTCAACCAGCAGTTCTTGTGCTCTGTCGTCCATTTGTTTCCCTGGATTCGACTGGTTTGGTCTGCAGTCGGAATAAAACGCAAAGGCGCACGATATGGCAATAACACGCACAAGGCAATATCATGAGCGGCCGCGCCTTGCGTCGGTACGGCAATAATGCGCTCGGGTGGATAATTTTCACCGCTTTGAACTTGAATCTTGGGGAAATCATGGATATCGAACTAAACAGCGAACAGCGGATGCTGGCCGACTCTATTAAGGCATTTGTCGAAGAAGAGCTGATGCCCCTGGAAAACGAGGTTGAACGCGCAGGTGAAGTCAGCGCTGATATGGGTGAACGCATCAAGCAAAAGGCCCTTGAGATGGGTTTTTACGCTGCCAATCTACCCGAATCGATCGGAGGTGGTGGGCTGGACTGCACTAGCCTGGCGATAATGGAACGCGAGTTCGGCAAGGTCACACACGCACTGCATGGCTTTGCCTGGCGCCCCACCGAGCTGCTATTGGCCTGCAGTGATGAGCAAAAAGAACGCTATCTGCTTCCTTGCGTAAAAGGAGACAAAGTTGAGTGCTTCGCCATCACAGAGCCAGGTGCCGGCTCTGACATCATGTCGATGGCAACACGCGCACAGCCTGACGGGGATGACTGGATCATCAATGGAGCCAAGCATTTTGTCAGCAGCCACGTCGAACCCGATTTTGCGATTGTCTTTGCCACCACTGGAACAGATGAAACCCCTCGTGGCCCGCGCAAACGGATCAGTGCGTTTTTGGTAGATCGCGGGCATCCAGGTTTTGATATCACGCGTGGGCCGCGCTGTGTCAGCCAGCGGGCATACCTCAATTTCGTATTGTCATTTAATGACTGTCGCGTCAATAAGAGTCAGCTGCTTGGCGCGGAGGGTGAAGGCCTGAAGCTTGCCGACAAGTGGATCAAGATGGGCCGGGTATGGGTTGGAGCCGGCTGCTGTGGTCGCGCGGAACGACTGTTGGAGTTGTCGCTGGACTGGGCTGCGAACCGCAAGCAGTTTGGTCAACCCATCGGCAAATTCCAAGGAACGTCTTTTAAACTGGCAGACATGGCGACCGAACTGCAGGCCGCCGACCTCCTGGTGATGCATGCGGCCAGAAAAGCCGATGCGGGACAGATGACGCCCACCGATGCAGCCATGTGCAAGCTGTTCGCCTCCGAAATGCTGCACCGCCTGGCCGATAACGCGGTCCAGATCTACGGCGGCATGGGTCTGATGGAAGATTTCCCGATCGAACGTCTATGGCGTGACGCACGCCTTGAGCGAATCTGGGAAGGCACATCTGAAATACAGCGACACATCATCAGCCGATCACTGCTACGACCGCTTGGCGCATGACCCCAAAACCGTGACGCACGCCTTGAGCGAATCTGGGAAGGCACATCTGAAATACAGCGACACATCATCAGCCGATCACTGCTACGACCGCTTGGCGCATGACCCCAAAACGACGTGCCAATCTCGATCGGCTGCTGGCACCACGCCATATTGCCTTTATCGGCGGAGACGCGGCTGTGTCTGCGGCACAACAGTGCGCCACGAGTGGCTTCGCCGGCGAAATCTGGGGCGTCAACCCACGGCCGGGCCGGTTCGGTGAGATACCCTCCTTCGCCAGTGTCGAGCAGCTGCCGCAAGCACCGGATGCGGTCTTTCTTGCCGTCCCACGGCATGGCGTCTCAGAGGTGCTGGCACAACTGCGGGACGCAGGCGCCGGTGGCATCGTCTGCTATACCGCCGGTTTTAGCGAGCTTGGTGGACAAGGCGCTGATCTCGAGCACGATCTGATCGCAGCCTGTGGCGAGATGGCGCTGGCTGGACCGAACGTGTTCGGTTTATTGAATTACGTCAGCGGGGCGCACCTGTGGCCATTCAGTCATGGCGGCAAACGGGTAACGGGCGGCCCCGCGATCATTTCACAATCCGGCATGCTCTCGGGCTACCTGCTGACCAACAGGCGGTCGATTAATTTCTCATACGTGATCGGCGCCGGGAATCAATCCATTTTAGGTGTTGAAGACTACCTCGACAGCCTTGTCGATAACCCTGCCGTCACCGGCTTTGGCCTGTACATAGAAACACTGCGCGACATACCCCGATTTGCGGATGCAGTTGCCCGCGCCATGGCGCGTAAGGTGCCGGTGGTCGCACTCAAGGTGGGTCAATCTGAGCTGGCAGCCCAGACTGCGCTCACCCATACCGGCTCTTTGGCCGGTCAAGATGCCTGCTACCAGGCGCTTTTTGACCGGATCGGTGTTGCGCGCGCTGCGAGCCCTAGCTTGTTACTGGAAACCCTGCAGATGCTGACCACGGCCGGTGCACCGGCAGGTAAGCGGCTTGCGGCATTCACCTGCTCAGGCGGCGACGTCGCCATGCTCGCCGACTGTGCCGACAGTCAAGGTCTGATCTTCGATGCACCCGATGCCGCAACGGAAAAATCCCTGCGCCAATGGCTTCCTGACATTGCGACCGTGGGCAATCCGCTTGACTACACCACGCCGCTTTGGGGGCAGGAGGAAGCCCTGAAAAATGTGTTCAGCGCGGCGCTCGCACCCGGCTACGATGCAGCACTACTGGTACAGGACTATCCCCCGATTGAGATCAGTGACGATCGGCCCTACTACCAGGCCGATGCCCGCGCCTTTATTCATGCGACACAAAACGCCGGTATACCAGCTGCGGTGTGTTCCAGTCTGCCGGAGAATCTCGATCGCGAAACCCAGGCAACCCTCATCAACAACGGGATCGCGCCGTTGCAGGGTATCAGCGAAGCCACCATGGCTATCAGCGCTTCGGCCGTATTCGGCCGGGTGAGCGAAAAACTGCAAAGCGGCTCAGACCCTTTTATTCCCAAAATCTATACACCCGACCGGTCACAGCCGGTCACCCTGGATGAATGGCAGGGTAAACAGATGCTGCGAACGCACCGCATTCCTGTTCCGAGGGGTGAACTGGTCAATACTAAAACAGCGAGCGAGGCCGCTTGCAGAATCGGATTTCCAGTCGCTCTTAAGCTCGTCAACAACCGGCTCCCACACAAAACCGAAGCTGGAGTCGTACGGCTGAACCTTGCCAACCAAGACCAAGTCTGCCAAGCGGCACACGAGGTGCTGGATCTGGGATCGCAAGCCCTCGGTCAACAGGTCGACGACCAGTTGTTGGTCGAACAAATGCTGGATACAGTGCTCGCGGAATTGCTGGTTGGGGTACAAAATGATCCGCAGTTTGGTCTGGTCATGACACTCGCAGGAGGGGGAACCCTGGTGGAGCTCATGGCTGATTCCACGACAATACTTTTACCGACAGACCGATCCGGTCTGCGTGATGCTCTTGCCTCGCTTAAGGTCATGCGTCTGCTGGAAGGTTATCGTAACCGTCCACACGCTGATGTCGACCAGTTGCTTGATACTCTGGTCGCTATCAGTGAAATGTCACAGCACTGCGCACAGAGTTTGATCGAGATGGATATCAATCCACTGCTGGTGACTCAAAGCGGGTGTTTCGCTGCAGACACGCTGATTCAACTCAGCCACGAAAACTTGCTGGCAATGTCCTGATCTTGCGGGCTGGCAGCACTGCTGTGGTTGCGCTATTCGACACGCTGCGCCCATCGGGTTATCCGCAATTTCGGCCCGATCGACAGCATTACTGTCGCATGGGTTTTGTAAACAACTTGGGGGACCAGGCGCGAAACAGATAATGGTTGCGAAGCCATAGTGTTCCGCCTGTTTTAAGCAATGCTGCAAGGGCGCCCAGATCAGGGTCGTGGCTAGACGACAGGCAGGCTGACAAATGATGCGCCAGAATGTTGGACTTGGTGCGACAATAGTTGCCCAAAACCAATAACAAACAACCACCACGATATGAAAGGACTTGTACTGCTCGACTACGACGGCGTGATTGTTGACTCGGCACAGCCTGTGCTGGAGCAGACAGCGGTTTTCTGCAAGGATCAGGGCCTGCCGTTTTCCCTGACCATGGCCGATTTCGACCAGCTGGATCCAGCGACTTTCACCATGCTCGCCAAAGTCGCTGGCATACCCGACCCTGATCACCGCGCATACGGCCGCTTTCTTTTTGATACATTGCAAAATGGCGCTACACAGATCGCTCTTTTTGACGGAATCAGTGAAATGATACGGGACTTAAGCGAGCGACATATCCTTTGCGTGGTCACCGCCAATCATGCCGATGTGGTGCGAGCCCGGCTCGCACAAGAAGGACTGGAGGATTGCATCAGCACGTATTACGGCAGCGACCGGCCCGGCGGCAAGGCGGAGCATATACGCGAGGCGCTCAACCATTACGCAATCGATGTCCAACAAACCTGGATGGTGGGTGATTCGGTCAGCGACATGGATGCGGCGCGCACCGCCGGGGTGAATGCTCTCGCTGTCGGTTGGGGCTGGCAATCCGCTGGTGTGCTAAAAACACGAGCACCCGATCGTCTTTTTCATGCGCCGCAGGAGCTTCACGCTTTTCTAAGCAATCCCCTTGCTTTATCAAAGACGAGTCATTCTTGAATACCCTGGCACACCTATATCTGTCAGGGAGCAACCCGGACCTGATACTGGGCAACTTTATCGGGGACTCGATTCGGGGCGAGCAATTCGACGAGTTAAACCCCCAAGTGCAACAAGGGGTGCTTTTGCACCGACAGATAGATCGCTATACCGATGCGCACCCGGTCTTTCGGGGGCTATCGTCTTTGATGCGTGAAGACTTTGGCCGTTATTGCTCGGTGGTGACCGACGTATTTATGGATCATTTCCTGGCTAAAGACTGGCAACGCTACCATCAGCAACCCCTGGTTGATTACACCGACTGGGTCAAGTGTATTCTCGCGCCGCGCATAAGCGCGTGCCCTGCCCGGTCGCAAAGGTTCTTCGATTACCTGAGTCGAACCGATACGCTTTTGCATTATCGATCAACCAGCGGTATTAACCAGACGCTGTCACAGATGGCCCAGCGCACCCGCTTTGATTCGGGGATGGAAAAATCCGGCGAAGTCCTGTCGCGACTTTACCCGCAACTGCAAAACGGCTTCGATGATTTTTTTCCTCAACTCGTCGCCTACGTCGAGCGCCAAAGGCACTCGCCAACCCGAGAGACAAAGCCTGTTAGCTCTCAGGCCGAACCAGCGTTGGCATCCTGAGGGGTATGGTAATAATCGCTTTCACTGGCTGATTGGCGCACCTGTTCAATCAGTCGTTCAAGGCGCTTTTGAGCGGTGTCGATCTCTTCGCACGATTCGCAATCCAGATCGCCACAAGGCTGATGCGCATAAAGCCAGAAATGCACGGCTCCGGCCAGCAGGCCCGAGGCCACTTCCCAGCTGTCCGATTCCGAATCCTGGTCCAGCAACTGGTTGCCCAACTCAATCATACGCTCAGCGGCAGCGTCAAAATTCTGGGTATCGTCTTCGAGTTCCATGGCTCCCTCGCAGCCGGTCACGGCCGGCCAAAGGCGTTACTGTGGGCAGCGGATTCTACCGGCTCGGCCGCTGTCCTGCCATGCCCCGGCTCACACAAGGCATTTCAGGCAGGCCACACGAGCGGGTAGCGCTCGCTATCCAGTGGGTCTCCATCGCGGTGTGCGCTCGAGCGCAGGTTCTCATTCGTGCCCACACGTGTATCGTAAACCACATCATCGCCGGTGTAGCGCACAGCATATCCGCGTCTACGTTGGTCGCGCCTGAGATTACCACCCGAGCCATGCACCGTAAGGCCATGAAAAACATAAACGTCGCCAGGCTCTAGATCCCAACTGACCAGCTCGTAATCTTCACGCTGCGCTTCGATGTCGGGCATCGGTTCGTAATTGGGGTTAATCTCGTAACTATCCTGCCCCACCGTCTCACCAAAAGCCTGCGGCTGAAACCAGCGGCCCCAACGATGAGACCCGGACACAAACTCAAGGGCACCCGAATCGACCGTTACCGGATCAAGTGCGATCCAAAAAGACAGCACCTGCCAGCCCCGCATCGCCCAGTAAGGCTGGTCGTTGTGCCATCGGGTTCGGTTTGGTGTGCCAGGCTCTTTGGCGAACAACTGGTCATATAACAGATTGACCTTTTTCGAATCCAAAAGTTGCGCGGCAAGCCCTGGCAGTAAAGATTGAAAGCAGAACGCACGAAACCTTTCGTCGTGCTCCCACAGACGCAAGTTACCATGAAAGCGGCCCTCGCCATTGTCAGATTGATATCCATGAAAGAAAGGGCCCGGAGAATTGATATCGGTTTCAATCGCCTCGGCCAGAATCTTGAGCCACTGTTGACTTACACACTGGCGAATCACTGCCACACCATCGGCATGGAATTGAGAAATCAACTCTAAAGACAGGCGATTGGGTGGTGTCATAGCAAACGTTCTTCAAAGATCACGTGAGGGCCCCATCTTGGTTCACCCGGCCATTATGTTACATACTCCCACGCGGGCGAAGGCTGGCACCAACCACAACACAAGGAAATCTGAAGATGCGCTATCAACCGTTAGGACGCACTGGCATCGAGGTATCGGCGATATGCCTGGGCACCATGACCTGGGGCGAGCAGAATACGCCAAAGGAAGGCTTCGCGCAGATGGATCACGCCCTTGCCGGCGGTATCAATTTCTTCGATACAGCAGAGATGTACCCGGTGGACGTTCGCGCTGAAACCTATGGCCATACCGAGGTCATCATCGGAGACTGGCTGACTGAACGGCGCTGTCGCGATCAGATTATCCTTGCGAGCAAGGTCTGTGGCCCAGGGCAGAGTCATATCCGTGGGGGCGACTGCCGCTTTACCCGGGAAACCATTCATACCGCGTGTGAGGGTAGCCTGAAGCGCCTGCGTACCGACTATATCGATCTGTATCAGCTGCACTGGCCGGACCGGGGCTGGACCGATTTTAAAGATCTGGGACAAACTCAAATCATTGAGGACGCGGGCTCTGACCGCGAGGAAACGGTGGCTGCTCTTGACGAACTGATCCAGGCCGGAAAGATCCGAGCCTGGGGCATCTCTAATGAAAGTGCCTGGGGAGTTATGGACTTTGTTGCCCGGGCTGATACGGGTCGAGTGTCACGCCCTGCCAGCATCCAGAATGCCTACAGCCTTCTTAACCGCAAGTTTGAGTTTGCCCTTGCCGAAATTGCCTTACGAGAACACGTTGGCCTGCTTGCCTATGCGCCTATCGCAGCAGGTGTGCTGAGCGGGAAGTATCTTGACGGCGCTCGCCCGCCTGGCGCTCGTAACACGCTATGGCCTTCCAACACCCGCTATTTCAGTAACCAGGCCCAATCTGCCACCAGAGCTTATGTGCAACTCGCCGGCGAATTGGGACTGTCACCCGAGGTGCTCGCCCATGCTTTCGTTTTGAGCCGGCCGTTTTTAACCGCCTCGATTGTCGGGGCTACCCGGATAGAACATCTGGACCAGGCCTTCGCTGCACTGGACTACACGATATCCGATGAACTCGCATCGCGTCTGGAGGAACTGCACCGTGAATACCTGGTGCCGGCACCCTAAGACATTCCCTATACCCAAGGAGCAAAAGAAATTGTCATGGCTAAACCGCTGACCCAGGCGCCGCAGGTGTCATCGCGCACCTTTTTGAATTTTCCCCTCGCTCTGGATCTTGATAATCTTGAAGCAGACATCGCTATTCTCGGTATTCCCTATGGCCTGCCCTATCGGCCACACGAGATGGCCAATGACCAGAGCCGGGCGCCAGACGCTATCCGCCAGGGTCCAAGCTATGTTCCCTACACCCTGTCCAGTTACGACTGGGACCTCGATGGATACCTGCTCGATGGCCGTGATATCACTGTGGTCGACTGCGGTAACGTGACGGCTGACCTCAACGATCACCAGGAACACTACCGCCGCGCGGAGCAGGCCGCCCGAAAGATTCTATCGACGGGCACAACCCTGATAGCCCTGGGTGGAGATCACGGGATTCCGATTCCCGTCATGCGTGCCCTTCAGCGCCAGGAGACCATCACACTGGTGCATATCGATGCTCATATAGACTGGCGTGACCAAGTCAATGGCGTACGTGAAGGCTACTCGAGCCCTATCCGGCGGGCTTCAGAGATGGACTGGTTTGGCCCCATCGTGCAGATCGGTATTCGCGCTAATGGCAGCGCTCAAGCAGAAGAAGTGCAAGATGCGCGGGACTACGGCGCAGATATCATTACCGCTTACGAAATGCATGAGATCGGCATGGCAGCCGTGCTGGAGCGCATTCCCGATGGCGGTCCCTATTACTTGACTATTGACGCCGACGGATTGGACCCCACCATCATGCCGGGAGTAATGGCGCAGGCTCCCGGAGGTCTGAACTGGTTACAGGCCCGGCAACTGGTTCATGGCCTGGTCAACAAAGGCCGGGTACTGGGAATGGATCTGGTGGAGATCGCACCCTCTTATGATCATGGGCACATTACGATCACCCACGCAGAACGGTTGATCTGTAATTTTATCGGCGCTTGTGTGCGGGCCGGCTACTACGACTGATGTAAGCAACAGATGCTGTGCTCTTCGCAGTTAGAGTTGAGGCGCCAAAGCCGTTAGCAGATCATCGACTTCAGTCTCAGAAGTATTCCAGGCGGTCACAAAACGCACGGCCTTGCCATCGAGTTCTTCATCGTTGATCTTGATGCCCTGCTGGGCCAGAGTTTTAATCAAAGACCGAGGCATACGCACAAACACCTCATTGGACTGGGTGGGGTATGCAAGCTCAATGCCAGGCAGTGCATCAAGGCCCCGGCTCAAACGCTGAGCCATGGTGTTTGCCTGCCGGGCATTGCGTAGCCAGACATCGTCAGCAAGGTAACCCTCAAACTGCGCCGAGATAAAGCGACTTTTTGAAAGCAGTTGCCCGGCGCGTTTTTGCAAAAATGGAAAATCGCCCACGAGTTCGGGCTTGAAAAAGATCACCACCTCTGCCGCCAGGCAGCCATTTTTGGTACCACCAAAAGACAACACATCGATTCCCGCTTGCCAGGTCATCTGCGCTGGCGTTATCTCAAGCGTCACCAGGGCATTGGCAAACCGCGCGCCATCCATGTGAACCGGCAGCTGGTGTGCGCGTGCAACTGATGTAATCGATTTGATCTCGTCAAGCGGATATACCGTACCTGACTCACAGGCCTGGGTGATGCTTACAGCCGAGGGCTGGGCATGGTGTACGTTGCCCCGGCCGTAAATTGCCTGCTCGAGTGTGTCTGCACTGATCCTGCCATCGACGCCCTTCAGATCTATCAGTTTTGCGCCGCCGGTAAACATCTCCGGTGCACCACATTCATCGGTATTGATGTGGGATAACTCATGGCAGAAGATTTTTCCAAATGACGGCGTCAAAGCAGACAACGCCAGGGCATTGGCAGCGGTCCCAGTCGTCACCGGGAAAGCTGTTACCGGTGTTTCAAATATTTCAGAAAGTCTTGCGTGAAGTCCTGCGGTCCATGGGTCTTCACCGTAGGATGGAGTGGTTCCGGTATTGGCACGCGCTAAGGCCTGCATAACCTCGGAGCAGGCGCAGGAGACGTTATCGGAAGCGAAATTATTCACCGAATTGCCCATGGTAAAACCTTAATTGATA
>Ga0209661_1000304_pt1 | contig 28184 bp, 30 predicted proteins | sample SaaInlV_120m_DNA_2_FD_184660 | JGI IMG/M metagenome (GOLD analysis project Ga0209661, IMG submission 184660) | Marine microbial communities from expanding oxygen minimum zones in the Saanich Inlet - SI072_LV_120m_DNA (SPAdes) (version 2) | ecosystem: Environmental > Aquatic > Marine > Intertidal... | reverse complement strand
CCACTTCGGTGTTGGTGCCGTTGGCGGCTTCCGGGGTTTTGACGTTAGAAAACATTTATCCGGTGACTTTGGGCGCCAATGTGGGTACTACGGTGACGGCGCTTTTGGCGGCGTTGGCTACCGGTAGCCCGGCGGCGGTCAGCGTGGCCATTGTGCACACGTTGTTTAATATCAGTGGTATTGCCGTGTTTTATCCTTGGCGAGTGTTGCGGCGTATTCCGCTTGATTTGTCGGAGCGTCTGGCTGAGGTGGCGACAGAGCGGCGGTCGGTGGCTGTGGCTTACACGGTGATCATGTTTGTTGTGGTCCCGTTGGCGGGAGTAATGATTTTGCGATGAGATTCCCTGATGAGGTATTTCAGTTTTTTTCCGTCAAAATAACAAGTAACCAACTATTGGAGTTGATGACATGGTGATGAGTTTTTTTCGACGTCCTGATGAGGGCGGGCTTGAGCAGATAGATGCGCAGGTTCAGCGCATGGTTAATGATGCCCGCCATACTTTTGATTTGGCTATGAGCGCCGTTACTGGTGGTGCGGTAAAAACGGTGGCTGAGGAGGTGCGGCGCACTGATCGGCAGATCAACTTGACAGAAATGGAGATTCGCCGAGCTTTGTTGGTGCATGCTTCGGTGCATGGCGCCACGGATACTCCGGAGGTGCTGGTTTTTATGAACATGGTTAAAGACCTGGAGCGCATCGGGGATTACAACAAAAACATTTTTGATTTAGCGGAGGAAGGAGTGTCGCTTGCTGACTCTCCTGATTTGGAGGAGATTTTGGCCCTGCGAGATGAGGTTTCGTCTCGTATCGCTTTGATGGGCGAAATTTTGGCTACGCGTGACGAAGAGCGGGCTCGGGATTACATAAGTCGAGGTGATGAACTGCGTCGGGGTTTTGATGAGAAGGTTAAGGCGCTTATTCATTCCACCGAGCCGGGGGTTTTGGCGGTGCCGCGGGCATTGTTGTTTCGGTTTTTGAAGCGGATTTCGGCCCATTCGTTGAATGTGGTTTCGGCGGTGGTTATGCCAGTTGATCAACTGGACTATTTTGATGAGTCAGAGGACACACGACTTTAAAAGGATTCCTGGTGGATAGCCCGAAACGAGTACTGGTCACCAATGATGATGGGATTGATTCCCCGGGGGTGGCGGCTTTAGCGGCCATGGTGGCGGAGGCTGGTTTTGTGCCGGTGGTGGCGGCGCCGGCTATTAATTGGAGCGGGGCGGCTGCTGCTTTGGGGCCTTTGGATGATCCTTCGCGGGTGGCGGTGCGTCGGGTTGAGTTGCCGGGTTTAGAAGATTGGGAAGTTTCCGCGGTGGAGGCGCCTCCGGCGTTGATTGTCATGTTGGCCATGTTGGGTGGTTTTGGCGATCTGCCTGATTTGGTGGTGTCGGGGGTTAATCAGGGTCCTAATACGGGTCGATCTACTTTGCATTCGGCAACGGTGGCGGCGGCTTTGGTGGCGGCGAAGTTCGAGCGCTCAGCGTTGGCGGTGAGTTTGGGCGATGGCGCTGATGATCATCATGGTTTGTGGCGGTGGGAAACGGCGACCCAAATGGCTGCTCCGTTGTTGCAGTGGCTGCCCGAAGCTCCGGCGAAAACGGTGTTGAATCTTAATGTTCCTAATATTGAGCATCACCAGGTTTTGGGGTTGCATCATTGCGATTTGGCTCCGGTGGGCGGAGTGCATACCAGTATTGTGGGTAGGGACGAGCATGGTATAGATATTGATCTTTTGCCGACTAGTGGTGAGATTCCTCACGGTACGGATTCTGCGTGGCTGCGTAAGGGCTATGCCACGGTTACTGCGTTGGCTCCTCCTTCGGCGCAGGTAACGGATTTGCCGGTGGAGGGTTGGCATGGGCTGGCGGGGGTTTAGCGCAGGTGTTGGTGGCGGTAATTTTGTGCGTTGATGGTGAGCGTTTTGTGGCCACCCCGTAGCCTGTTGCTGTGACCAATCTTTCTGTTGCTGCGGTTAATCCGAAGCCGTGGTTAACGCCGTTTACTCGGATGGCGCGGGCTCACGCCGTGGCGGCTATGGCCGATGCCATGATTGCCGTGGCTTTAGCTGGGTCGGTTTTTTTCTCAATTGACCCGAGTGCGGCGCGTTGGCGGGTGGCTTTGTATTTGGTGTTGACTATTGCCCCGTTTGCGGTGGTGACGCCGTTTATTGGCCCTTTGATTGATCGGGCTCGTGGCGGCCGTAGGGCCATGATTCTTTTTACTGTGGTGGGTCGTGCGGTATTGGCGTGGCTGATGACTCGGCATTTGACGGGGTTGTTGTTGTTTCCTGAGGCTTTTGGTTTTCTTATTTTGCAGAAGACTTATTCGGTGGCCAAAAGTGCTTTGGTGCCGAATTTGGTTCGGTCCGAGGTTGCTTTGGTGCATGCCAATGCCAAGATGAGTTTGGCGAGTGCGTTGAGTTCGATGGTGGGGGCGGGCATTGGGGGTTTGGCTTTGTTGGGGGGAGCGAACTGGCCGGCTTGGGCGGCGGTGGGGGGTTTTGCTTTGGCGGCGCTTTATTTCTTGCAGGTTCCTAAGGTGGCGCCAGAAGGCAGGCCGACGAAGGAGCGCCTTGAGTTAACGGCCAGAAGCATTGTGTTGACGGCGCGTTCTATGACTTTTTTGCGGGCTGCGGTGGGTTTTGTTACTTTTTTGTTGGCTTTTGCTTTGCGGGGCGGTGAGGAGGGTTTGCCGTTGGAGGGGTTGGGTCGTGCGGCGGGTGCGGCGACCGGTTTTGTGCGGGGTCAAAATGTTTTTGGTACGCCTGGGGCGCCGCCGTGGCATTTTGGTTTGGTCATGTTGGCGGCTGGGTTGGGGGTGTTGTTGGGGGCAAAGACGGTGCCGTTGTTGCGGAGGCGAGTGGTGGAGGAGCACATTATTTTGCGTTTCTTGCTGCTCACTTTTTTAGGGTTGTTGGGTGCCTCATTTTTGCGCAATGTGTGGGGTGCGGTGTTGGCGTCGGGGGTGACTGCGGTTTCGGCGAGCAGTGCGAAGTTGGCTTTTGATTCGTTGGTGCAGCGTGATGCTCCCGATGCAAACTATGGGCGATTTTTTGCCCGTTACGAGGCTCGTTTTCAAATGAGTTGGGCGGTGGGGGCTTTGTTGGCGACGGTGTTGCCGTTCCCGGTTTATGTGGGTTTTGGCGGGGTGGCTTCGTTGGCTGCGGTGTCGTTGTTGTGGTATTTACTTTCTCTTCGCGGGGTGCGGGTACGGCCTACTCCGGTGACGTCGGATCGTGCTGATGGGCAGTTGCCGTTGTGGGATCGCCAAGAGGATGCTCCGAAAAACTAGTTAGTTTTTTGTGGGGTCTTCGGGTAGCGAGATGCGAGCTAGCCAGAGGCGTGGGTTGTCTATTTCGTTTGGGGTGGGTAAAAAGCGGGCTTCTTCCCATAAACGGTTGAGCTCGTTGTGGCTTCCCCATTGGATGATCCCTTCGACAAAGGAGGCGCCGCGGTCTACTTGGTCTTGGGTCAGGTTGAGGCCTAATATTTTTTCGACAAATCGATCGGCTTCGTGGGTTTCTACTCGGCGTCGTCGTAAGGCTTCGGTGATCATGGGGTAGTTGGCGATGAGCCCGGTGCCTATTTCGTCCATGAGGTGGTCGACGTAACCGATGATGGCCGCTACTTGTGCTTCGAGGTAGGGCAGGAGGGCTTTTTGGTCGGGGGATTGGGCGGCTCCCAAAATGGTTTCGGGGTCGAGCATTTGTGAAAAGTCGGGGGGGTTTTCGGGGTCGCCTTGGAGGTCGATGCCGCTTTCTTCGAGGGTGCGTTGCAGGGTGTCGGGGTCGTTTTGAAAACCGGCGGCGTGGCGGCTGAGGAGGTCGCTGATGGCTTTGCGTACGTGGGGGATGCCGAATAATGCGTGGTGCAGGGTTTCGTGGAGGCATACCCAGAGGCGGAGGTCTTCGCTGCGCAGGCTCCAGTCGTTGCCGAATTCTTCAATATTTGGGGCAACGAGCAGTAGGTGGTCGTCGGCTCGGGGGATGGGTAGGTCGTAGCTGCCTAGGCTGCGTTGGGCGAGGCGACCCACCATGGTGCCGGTAGTGATGCTGGTCATCATGGGGGCAAAGGTGGAGAACATTTTGCCGAGTGATTGGCGGAGTTCGGGGGGGAGTTGGGCGGCGATTTCTTCGGGGAGGTCCAGGGTGAAATTTTCGGGGAGGTCTTGGTTGAGGGCGCTGGTCATTTTGGTGAGCAGTGGTTCGAGGGCGGTGATGCTGCGTTCGGCCCAGGCGCCTCGGGTGAGGGGTTCGATGACTAAGGGTTGTCCGCGGTTGATGAGTAGGCCGGTGTGGTTTTCTACTTGGAGTTGAGCGACTCGAGCGAGTTGTTCGTATTCCATGCGCATTACGGGGTCTACGTTGGCTTCGGGTTGCCCTTCGGCGGCTATGGAGCGAGCTATTTCGCGGGCTTGGGCGGTGGGGTCAAGGTTGGAGAGTTGGTCAAAGCCGCCTGTTCCTTGCTGGTCGAGGGTTTCGAAAAGGTGGTTGAGTTGGGCGAACGGGTCTTTTGATTCATCATCAAATGGGTCTTCGGGTAGTTGATTGCTGTTCACAAGGGCATCGTAGGGTGGTGAACAGTCAGAAGCCTCGCGTGGTGGTCACCGGTTCTACTGGTGCGGTGGGTCGTCAGGTCTGTACGCGTCTGGCTGATGAGGGTTTTTCTGTGGTGGGTTTGGATCGTCGTTCGGGGATTTCGGCTCATGCTGAGGTGTCGTTGTTGACCGTGGATTTGGCGGTGGCTGATTTGCGGTTGTTGTTAAAGGGGGCTGATGTGGTGGTGCATTTGGCTTCGGGGGTGCGGGCTCAAGATGTGCATGGCGACCCGGGTCACGACATGTTGACGGTGGCGGAGCGTTTGTTGGCGGCGGCGGCTGATACTGGGGTGGCTCATGTGGTGGTGCGTTCGTCGGCCATGGTTTATGGGGCTTGGGCTGATAACCCGGTGCCGTTGACCGAGGAGGCGGAGGTGCAGCCTTGTCGGGGGTTCCGTTTTGCTGAGCATCGAGCGTCTTTGGAGGGTTTGGCGACGGCTTGGGCCGGTAAGGCGGCGGGGCGTTCGGCGAGTTTGTTGCGTCCTGCGGTGACGGTGGCTGAGGAACGCCCGGGGGGTTTGGCGCGTATTTTGGCTTCGGCGGCGGCTATTCGTGCGCAAGAGGGCGACCCGTTGGGTCAGTTTGTGCATGCCGATGATTTGGCTGAGGCGGTGGTGTGTGTGGTGGCGGAGCGTTTTGATGGCCCGGTTAATGTGGCGCCCGATGGTTGGATTTCTGCGCCGATGATGGCGGAGTTGGGGGGCCCGGCGCCGCGGTTGCGTTTGCCGGCGCCGGTGGCTTCGTGGGTGGCGGAGGTGCGGTGGCAGTTGGGTTTTACCGATGCGCCGCCTTCTGTGGTGCCGTACACGGTGTTTCCGTGGGTGGTGGCTAATGATCGTTTGCGAGCGTTGGGGTGGGTGCCTTCGCATAGTAACGAGGAGGCGTATGTGGTGGGTTATGAGCCGCGGGCCACGGATCGTCTGGATGCGAAGCGTCGTCAGCAGTTGTCTTTGGCGGTGGCCGGGGGTGCGGTGTTGTTGGGGTTGGTGATTTTGGGTCGTTTGGTGGGGCGTTGGCGAAAAAGTTGAGCGTTGCTGCTGGCCGGGTCGTACGATGTTCGTTATGTCTGACATTGCACCGGGCTTGGCCCTGTTGACTCCTCCGGTGGGGGATACTTGGTGTGGTTTGTCGGCTGCGGATTTGCCGGTGGTTGAGGTGTTGGCGTGGGCTAATAAGCCGGATTGTGGGGCGGTGGTCTTGTTTAGCGGTAATGCCCGTGATCATGCTCCGGGTCGTGATGCGGTGACTGCTTTGGAATACGAGGCTTATGAGGAGCAAGCGGTTCCTCGTTTGTTGCAGGTGGCTGAGGATGCTCGTTTGCGTTGGCCTGCGGTGCGCCAGGTGGCTTTGTTGCATCGGGTGGGTCCGTTGGCTATTGGTGAGGCGGCGGTGTTGGTGGTGGTTTCTTCGCCTCATCGTCCGGAAGCTTTTGATGCGGGTCGTTTTTGTATTGATGCGTTAAAGGCTTCGGTGCCTATTTGGAAGCAAGAAACGTGGGCCGGTGGCCAGCATTGGGGTACCGATGCGCAGCACGTGGTTGAGTCGAGTCGGGCATGAATTCGTCGGTAATGTTTTTGGCGGGTGCGGGGGGTTTGGCGGTGACTGGGTCGTTGTTGTTGTGGTTGTTTAGCCGTCCTCGCAAGGTGTTGCATGATCCAAACGAGTTTCGCAATACGTTGCGTGGTTTACATAAGCCGGGGGTGGGGACGAGTCGGTCGGGTCCGGCTACGCAACCTAATCGGGTGGTGTCAGATAAAAATGTTGATCCGGAGCGACGGTTCTAATGGCTCGGGATTTAGCGATTGATTTAGGTACGGCCAACACGTTGGTTTATGCCCGGGGAGAGGGCCTGGTTTTTGCGGAGCCTTCGGTTATTGCTTTGAATAAGCGTTCGGGTGAAGTGTTGGCTATGGGTAATGAGGCGTGGCGGATGATTGGTCGTACGCCGGCGCATGTGGTGGCGGAGCGCCCGTTGCGTAAGGGGGCGATTAAAGATTTTGATATTACTCAGCGCATGGTGCGGGTGTTGTTTGAGCGGGTGGGGGTGAGCCGGTTTAATCGCCCCAAGGTGCTTATTTGTGTGCCGTCGGCGATTACTGCGGTGGAGCGTCGGGCGGTTACTGAGGCGGCGCGTCGGGCGGGGGCTACCGATGCGCAGTTGATTGAGCAACCGTTGGCGGCGGCTATTGGTGCCAACTTGCCGATTAGTGAGGCTATGGGGAACATGGTGGTTGATGTGGGAGGTGGCACTTCGGAGTCGGCCATGTTGTCTTTGGGTGGGGTGGTGGCTTTAGAGGCGGTGCGGATTGGTTCGTTTGATATTGATGCGGCGATTATGGAGTATGTAAAAAACGAACACGGTATGGCTATTGGGGAGCACACGGCGGAGGAAATCAAGATCCAAATTGGGTCGGCGGCTCCGGTGGCTGAGGAGTTGCGGGCCGAGGTGGCTGGTCAAGAGATGATGACGGGGTTACCCAAGAAAGTTATTTTGACGGCCACGGAGATTCGTCGGGCGATTAAAGAACCGGTGGCGGCCATGATTGAGTCGGCGGTGACGTGTTTAACGCAGGCTCCGCCGGAGTTGGGCCAGGATTTGATGAATGAGGGTATTCATTTGGTGGGTGGCGGAGGGTTGTTGCGGGGTTTTGATGTGCGCTTGGCGGAAGAAACAGGGGTGCCGGTAAATATTGTTGGCGAACCGTTGGAGTGTGTGGTGATGGGTGCGGGTAAGTGCATTGAGGATTTCACTGCGATGCGGGTCATGTTTATGGAGTCTCGTCCTCGTCAGGTGGGTCGCTAAGCGGCGAGCTGGTGAGGTCTTCGGCGGCTTGTCGGGTTTGTGGGTCACGGTCGGTGAGCATGCGTTTTAGGGCGGCGTCTACTTGGGGCCCTTGGTAGGGGGCTAAGGCCAGGGTGGCGCGGCGTCGTATGGGGGGTTTGTCGTCCAGGGCGGCCAAGATGGCTTGGAGGCTGTTGGGGTGGCCGAGGGCGCCGAGGGCGGCGATGGCTGCTTCTCGACAGAGGGGGTCGTCGTGGTTTTGTCCAAGGTCGGCGAGTCGGGTGGCGTGTTGTTCGCTGAGTTCTGGTTGGTTGAGTTCGGGAAGGATTTCTCCTAGGGCCCAGCAGGTGGTTTCTATTACGTCGGGGTCGTGGTGGTCGAGGAGTTGGGCGACTTCTTGGGCGAGTTCTTTGGTGGGGGGTTGTTGGGTGGCCACGTTGAGGGCTTGTTGTTGTACGGCTGCTGCGGGGTCGTTGAGGCCGGTGGTGAGTTGGGGTCCGGTGAGTTGGTTGAGTCGGTGGAGGGCGTTGAGGGCGGCGGCTCGTACCGGGGCTTGGGGGTCGGCCAGGAGGGTGCGGGCGGTGTCGGCGCTGGTGTTTGGGGCTTGGTGTCCGGCCAGGATGGCTTGACGTCGCCGTTGGGCGGTGGCTGGGTCGGGGGGTTCGGTGGGGTGTTCGTAGCGTCCGACCATGGGTTAGCCGATGGCTTGTTCAAGTAGGAAGGTGCCGGCAAAAAAGAGTGCCCCGAAGGCGGTGGCGATGAATGCTCCGCCGACTGCGATGAGTACCACGAGGCCGGCGAGGGAGCGTAGGCGGTGCCACCAGCGGATGCGGGCTCGGCGGCCGGTGAGTACTTTTCGTGGGGGCTGAAACCAGATTCCGCCGAGGGCGGCCAGGTTCCATTTGCGGTCGATGGCTCGTTCGGTGTCGCCGCTGGGGGGTAGCCAGGTGCGGCGTATGGCGTGGTCGGTTTTCCAAAGGTTTTGTGCGAGTTTTTGCGGGGTGCATGCCGTATTGTTGGTCAGCGTGGCAGGCTGGGGGGGTCCCGGTGTGATGCGGGCGGAGAACAGCAGCAGCGCGCCAGCCAAGAGGGCCGCGGAGGGCATGAACGTGGTGAGGGAAGAGGAAAGTATTAGTGAAGTGGTCACGGCACCTGAGATGCTAGTTGGCGATGAGCCTGCCCCGGTCGCAGGGGGGTCAATGAGTTTGCGTCGTTTGTCTGGTGAGCGGCGTTGGCTGGCGGTTTTGTTTTTGCTGGGTGTTGTTTTGGTGTTGGTTATGACCTTTGTGCGGTTGCCTTATTATGTGTTTTCTCCTGGTTCGGTGAACCCGTTGGCGGAGCGCATTGTGGTTACTGGGGTGGATACTTTTGATCCGGTGGGCGAGGTTTTGTTTACTACGGTGAGTCAAGATTCTTCGGTGAATGGGTGGGAGTATTTGTGGGCTAAGTGGGATGATTCGGTGTTGTTGCTGGATGAAGATTTGGTGATGGGGGATCGTGATCGTGGCGAGGTGCGGGCTTTTAATTTGGCTTTGATGAGGGTTTCGAAGTCCACTGCGGTGGCGGTGGCTTTGCTGCATTTGGGTTTTGAACCGTTTGTGGCGACTGGGGTGGGTATGGCTTCGGTGGAGGGTCCGGCGGAGGGTTTGTTGACTACTGATGATGTGATTCGGTCTATTAATGGGGTGGTGGTGGATACCACTGAAGAATTGGTGGTGGAGATTCGTCGTTATGCGCCTGGTGAGACGTTGGTTTTTGCGGTGGAGGCGGTGGATGGCTCGTTTCCTCGGGAGGTTTCGGTGGTGATGGGGGCTCGAGAGGATGACCCGTCGGTGGCGTTTTTGGGTATTCAGCCGCAGACTCGTACGGAGGATGCTCCGGGTATGCCGTTTAATGCGCATGTTGATACGGGTTCTGTGGGGGGTAATTCGGCGGGTTTGGCGTTGACGCTGTCGGTTCTGGATTTAGTAACGCCGGGGGAATTGACTGGTGGTTTTCAGGTGGCTACTACGGGCACTATTTCGTTGTCGGGGGCGGTGGGCCCTATTGGGGGTATTGAGCAAAAGACGGTGGCTGCTCGTAAGGCGGGGGTGGATTTGTTTTTGGTTCCGATGAGCGAGTTGGCGGCGGCGCAGCGTCAGGCGGGCGATTTGAATGTGGTGGGGGTGGCGACGTTGGATGAGGCGTTGGTTGCTTTGGCTGCGTTGGGTGGTAATGCTTTGGAATTGTCGCTGCCTTAGTTTGCTTGTTTTGTCTTTAAGGGCGGGCTTGTGGGGGGCAGCGGTAGGCTCGCTTTATGCGCCCTGAAAGTAGCCCTCGTCCGCAATCTTCTGGTTCTTCGTCGGGGGGTGTTCCGCCTCGGGGTCCGCGTCCGGTTCCGGGCCGTGGTGGCGGGTCGCCGCGCCGTTTTCGTACCGTTATGGCCGTGGTGTCGGTAGTCGGTATTTTTGGTTTGATGGCCTTGCGGGGGATCGCCGGTTTTTACACGGACTTCTTGTGGTTTGACCAGTTGGGTCACGACGATGTGTTTACGTCGGTGTTGGGTGCTCAAGTGGTGTTGGTGGTGTTGTTTACGGCACTATTTTTTGTGTTGGTGTACGGCAACTTGACGGTGGCGGAGCGGATGGCTCCGGCGGTGCGTCCGCCTGGACCTGAGGAAGATTTAGTAAGCCAGTGGCATTTGTTGATTGGTTCTCGAGCCGGAAAGTTGCGGTTGGTGGCTTCGTTTGTGTTGGCGTTGATGGCTGGTGCGGGGGTTGGTAACCGTTGGCAAGAGTGGTTGTTGTTTACTAATGGCGGCGATTTTGGTTTGGTTGATGCTCAGTTTGGTCGAGATATTGGGTTCTTTATTTTCCAGTTGCCGTTTTTGAGTTTTGTGGTTGGTTGGTTGTTTTCTAGTTTGTTTGTGATTTTGTTGGTTGTTTCGGTGGCCCACTATCTCAATGGGGGTATTCGTTTTCAGACTTTTGGCGAACGGGTGCAGCCCAAGGTGAAGATGCATTTGTCGGCTTTGTTGGCTCTTTTGGCGTTGGTGAAGGCGGCGGGTTACTGGTTGGCTCGTTTTGAGTTGACGACTTCTACCCGGGGTGCGGTTGATGGGGCCAGCTACACCGATGTCAAGGCGCAGTTGCCGGCCATGAATTTGTTGATTCTGATTTCGTTGTTTGCCGTGTTGTTGTTGGCGGTTAATGTGCGGCGCCGGGGCTGGGTGTTGCCTACTTTGGCGGTGGGTTTGTGGGCTTTGGTGGCTTTGGTGATGGGCAGTATTTATCCGGCGGTTATCCAGAATTTGAGGGTGGAGCCTGCGGAGTCAGAGAAGGAGTCGGTTTATATTGCCCGCAATATTGCGGCGACCCGGACGGCTTTTGGTTTGGATGGCTTGGTGGAATTGCAGATTGAGGATTTCGATAATGAGATCACCGCGGTGGATTTGTTGCAGAACCCGACCACGGTGCGCAATATTCGGGTGATGGACCCGGTGGTGGTGCAGGGTACGTTTGACCGGTTGCAGGGTGAGCGTGAGTTTTATCGTTTTGCTGACGTTTTGGATACCGATCGTTATCTCATTGATGGCGAGATGACCCAGGTGTTGTTGGGTGCTCGTGAGTTGGATCTAAATGAGACGCGTTCGTGGGAGAGCCAGCATGTGGCTTTTACGCATGGCTACGGGGTGGCGATGGCGCCGGTGAGTCGGGTGCGGGGTTCTGGTGACCCGGATTTTGTGATTGGTGATTTGCCGGTTTCTATTGATGAGTCAATGGAGGTCACGTTGGATCGTCCGCAGATTTATATCGGCGAGGGTTTGGGTGGTTATGCCGTGGTGGGGGCCAGCCGTGACGAGGTGGATTTCACTGATGAGAATCAAGAAACCCAGTCGGTGCGTTACGCCGATATCGGTGGTCAAGCTGGGGTGCCGATGGGGTCGCTGTTGCGTAAGGCGGCTTTTGCTTTGCGGTTTACTGAGTTGGAGCCGTTGATTTCTAACTTTGTTACTGATGATTCTCGGATTATTTATGTTCGTGATGTGCAGGACCGGGTCAAGAAGTTGGCTCCGTTTTTGGAATTTGATGCGGACCCTTATCCGGTGATGATTGATGGCCGTTTGGTGTACGTGGTCGATGGTTATACGACGACGAATCGTTACCCGTATTCGCAGCGTGCGCCGGTGTCTGATTTGAGTTCTGAGAGTGGTTTGCGCAGCGATTTCAATTATGTGCGTAATTCGGTGCGTGCCGTGGTGGATGCTTTTGATGGCACGGTGACTTTTTACGTAGTTGATGATGAGGACCCGATTATTGCTGCTTACCAGTCGGCGTTTAGTAATTTGTTTACGCCGGTTTCGGAGATGCCTGAAGAGTTGGTGGCGCACATGCGTTATGCCGAGGATTTGTTTCGGGTGCAGTCGGAGTTGTGGGGTTCGTATCACGTGGATGACACGGAGAACTTTTATCAGCGGGCTTCTGAGTGGGCGGTGTCGCAGGACCCAGGCCGCAGTGGTGAGGGTGCCGGAGATTTAGTGTTGGTTGATGCGCAGGGGACTCGGGTGGGGACGCGTGATGTGCGTATGGCTCCTTACCGGACCATGGTGAATTTGCCGGATGCTGAGGAAGCGGAGTTTGTAATTTTGCGGGCTTATGTGCCGCTTGATGATGAGGATGCGCGTAAGGAGCTGGCCGCTTACGTGGTGGGGCGTAGCGATGGAGAGCATGCGGGTGAGTTGGTGGTTTATCGTCCGCCTACTTCGAACTTTGATGGCCCGGCTTTGGCTGAGGAACGTATTCGTAATGATGAAGCGGTGGCCAGTTTGCAGACGTTGTTGAGCCAGCGGGGCTCGGATGTGTTGTTTGGCGAGTTGTTGTTGGTGCCTATTGAGAATTCGATTTTGTATGTGCGCCCGTTGTATGTGCAAGCTGATGGGGATTCCACGGTTCCGGAGTTGGAGCGGGTCATTGTGGTGGCTGGCGAGCGGGTGGTTATGGCCGACAGTCTTCAGGAGGCTTTGGAGGAGTTGACGGGCCATAGTTTGGCGGCGTTGTTCCCTGATGGCATTGTTGCTGGTGGGCCGACGGTTGAAGAGCCAGTTGATCCAGATGAGCCGGTTGAGCCGGTTGATCCGGATGAGCCGGCGGCTCCGGTTGAAGGTATTCCTGAGGATGTGGTGACGCTGGTGGCGGAGATCGAGCAGTTGCAGCGTGAGTCTGCTGCGGCTTTGGCGCAGGATCCTGCGGATTGGTTGGAGTTTGGCCGTTTGCAGGACCGTATTCAGTCGCTGGTGGCGGCGTTGGCGGCGTCTGCTGGCTAGTCGGCGGGTTGCCAGCCGCTGAGCCGTCGGCCGGTGGGTGAGGGTTCGTCGGCGCGTACTGGTGAGTCGGCGGTGAGGTCGGCGAAGCTTTCGTCGTTTTCGAGTTGCGGTGTGGGTGGGGTGATGGGTTCGAATTGGTGAGCGAGTTCGGCGATTTGTCCGCGGAGTTCTACGGTGACTCGGGTGAGTTCGGCGGAGAGTCGTGCGCCTTGGAGGCGGAGGTCCATGAGGGTTTCTTCGTCGTTTTCGCCGGCTTCGGTGCCTAGGGCGTTGAATTTGTGTTCGAGGTCGCTGAGGCGTTCGTCGAGGTTGCGGAGCCCGTTGGCGAGGTCGAGCAGTATTTGGTCGGCGATGGGGGCGCTGTCGGTGGGTTGCACGGTGGAGGGTGCGGTGGTTTTTTTGCGTTTGTTGCGCCTTGAAATTTTGGCCATGGCTTGATGGTAGTCCTCGTTTGGTGTTGTGTTGGGTTGCCGCGCTTTGTGGGGTGCTCTTGGTAGGTACGCTGGCCGGGTGAAGGTCTTATTTTTTCCGAGGGTTCGGTCGTTTGGTGTGGCTTTGCTGGCCTTGTCGGTTGTTTCGTCTTGTGCGGGTTATGACGGGAGAGTTTTGCAGGGGGGTGTTCCGTCGGACACGTTGGATGTTTTGGTGGTTGATCAGGGAGGGGCGGGGGTGCAGGCTGGGGCGGCTGGTGTTGTTCCGGCGAGTACGAAGCCGAATGTTCCGGAGGTCACTATTGAGGAGGGTCTGAAGGGGGAGATGGATTGGTCGGTGGGGGTGGGGGGCTCTACCAAGGTTGAGGTGGGTGTTTTGTCTGGTGAGGTGGCGGCGGCGGGTTCTTATGAGTTGTCGTATCCGCAGGTGACAGAAACGGCCGCTGATTTTGCCATTAATGGGGCCTTGCAGGCGGTGGCTGACCGGGTGTATTTGGGTTTTGCTGGGGAGTTGGCGGAGTTGATGGGTGGTGAGGATGCGTTGAGTGAGCCGAGCCGGTTGTTGGGTGATGGTGAGGTGGTGTTTGATAACGATTTTTTGTTGAGTGTGTTGTTTAAGGGAACGATTTCTTGGGGTGGGGCGGCGAGCCAGCAGGCGTGGGCGGAGTCGGTGATGGTTGATTTGTCTGATGGCCGGGTGCTACCGGTTGTGGAGTTGTTTACCGGGGGCCCGGCGGACAATTGGTTAGAGGTGGTGGCGGAGCGTTCGCACGAGTTGTTGGTGGAGGATCTCGGGGCGGAGATGGTGTGGGATGAGGGTTTGATGCCGGTGGCGGAGAATTTCGCTAATTTGTTGGTGACTCGCCCGGGGCTTTTAGTAATTTTTGATCAGTATCAGGTGGCGGCTGGCGTGGCGGGTACTCCTGCAGTGGTTGTTCCTTGGATCGATCTCGTCACGGTTATCAACCCACAAAGCAGCATCGGCCGCCTCGTAGTAGCCGGCTAACCCCAATTATCCCAAAAAGTCCGTTACATGGGGACAGTCCCCACAGGTCTAGGTTCTAGAGGCCGAGGCGGGCGAGTTGTTCGGCGGGGGCTTCTACTTCGGTGAGGGCGTGGCGGAGGAGTTCTTGGTAGTGGTCGGCTCGGGGGGTATCGATGAGGTTTTCGGTTTCTTGTTCGTCCTGGGTGTCGTAGAGCTCCGAGGTGGTGCCGGCGCCGCGCCCGGAGAGCAGTATGGCTCCGCCGGCTATTTCGGCTCCGGTGAGGGGTTGGCGTATTACGGGGATGTCGCTGCCCGGCATTTTGTCGAGCCAGGCTCGATCGTCAGGCCGGGGGAGGCCGGCGTTGGGCAGGATGGCTATCGGCATGGTGGACCACCGGTTGGACCAAATGCTGATGTCGCCGGTGTCGCCTTCGGCGCCCCGTAGGTATTTGCCGTGGTGGTCAATGAGGTTGACTTCGAGGCCGAAATATCCTTGGAGCATCCAGTCGCGGGCTTGGTTTTGGGTTCCTTCGATTACTTGGCGTAGTGAGACGCCGTGGGTGCGGTGCTCAATGTTGAGGTTGAACATTTCCGCAAGGGTGGCGTGTATGTCGACGCTGGTGGTGAGGGCGGTGCGGTGGCCGGGTTCGACTCCGGGCCAGTGGATGAGCATGGGGATGTGCCCCAGCAGGTTGTAGATGGGTGACAGGGGTTTGCCAAAGGTTTCGTCGCGTTCGCCGAGGTAGTGGCCGTGGTCGGTGACCAGGAAGATGGCGGTGTCTTCCCAAAGGTTGTTGCGGTCCATGGCGTCGAGGATTTTGCCGAACCAGTGGTCGATCATGGAGAGTTTGGCCCCGTAGTTGGCGCGTAGTTGGGCAGCTTGTTTTTCGGTGAGGATTCCTTTTTTGATGGCGTCTTTCATGTAGGGCGGCCATATGAGGAGGTCTTCGTCGCGTTGGTCGTGGTAGCGGTAGGCCCAGGGTTCGGGGGTGTCGAAGGGTTCGTGGGGGTCGAATTCGTCGACGAAGAGGAAGAATCGGTCGTGGTGTCCGGCGTTGCGGTCGAGCCAGTCGGCGGTGGCGGACATGGTGCGGGGTCCGGGGTAGTCGGTTTCGTCGCGGAACCAGGTGCGGCTGGTGTCGTAGGCGTGGCGGAACCATCCTTCGGCGGCGGGCAGGGCGGGGGTGCCGGCCCAACTGGGGTCGTCGCGTAGTCGCCAGGGGTCGCCTTCGTGGCCGCGTACGTAGTCCCACATGCCGAAGTCGGTGTGGTAGTTCTCGCCACCGGTTTCAAAGAGATGAGGGTGGTCGGAGATAATCCCGGTGGCGATGCCTTTCATTTTCATGGCGTGGGCGATGTTGGATTCCCAGAGCTCGATGGAGCCCCAGGGTTTCCAGAGGAAGTCCCAGGCGCCGCAGAGTATGTCGTGGCGGGCGGGCATGCAGGGCAGTGAGGCGGAGTGGTGCTGGTCGAAGCGCAGGGAGCGGGCGGCCAGTCGGTCAAGGTTGGGGGTGTCGAATTCGTTACCGCCGTAGCAGCCCAGCATGCGCCGGTTGAGGCTGTCGAGCAAGATGACGATGGCGTTGCGGGGTCCGCTGCCGTCTTGGTAGGGCTCTGCTTTTGGCCGAGCCATAGGGTCAATGGTCATGCCCCATACTGCCACGTCACGTTCCTCCGGGCCTTGTTCGCTACTAAAACCAACCCAAAACCTAGACACGTGGGGTCTGTCCCCACGTGTCTAGGTTTTGGTGTGGCGGGCGTTATCGTTTGGCCGATGAATGATGAAACGAAGGCTTTGCGGGCGTCTACTTTGGCTGAGACGGGTATGGATGGCGTAGGCCCGGTTCGGGTGGTTTTGCGGGGGTTGTTTGTGGCTTGTGCAGCGTGTGGCGGCCGGGGTTTGTTTCATCATTGGTGGAAGATGCGTGAGGCGTGCCCTACTTGTGGCTTGGTTTTTACTCGTTCGCAGGGTTATTGGATGGGTGCGGTGGGCGTGAATTCCATGATGAGTGGGTTCGTGTTGCTGGTGACCATTGTGGTTTCGTTTTTGTTGGCCATGCCGGATCCCTCATGGCAACCCATTTTGATTCCGTCGGTGATTGTTGGTTTTGGAGCGCCGCTTTTTCTTGACCCGATGACTCGTACGTTTTGGACGTCCATGGTGGCCTTGGGTCGTCCGCCTGGTGTTGAAGGCCATCAAAGTCCGTGATCTAGGGCCTGTCCCCCGGTCATGGGCTTTGGGGGTTAAGGGCTTCTTGGGGGAGGCGGATGTCGAAGCGGGCGCGTACGGCGGCGTCTACTTGGGGGTTGATGTGGTTGGGGTAGTGGCTGCTGAGTATTTCGGCCACTTTTTCTCTGGCTGTTTCGTCGACGGATTTTGAGCCGGCGTCGTTCCAGTCGTTGGAGCTCGCCCGGTCGCCCACTTCGGGGTAAACGTATTCGCTTTGCATCATGGACAGGGTTTGGTCTTGGCCTAAGAAGTGTGAAGGCCCGTGTACGACGTTGGCGATGACCTCGGCCGAGAGTGTCTCGGGGGTTATTTCGATGCCGCGCAGGGTGCGGTTTATGGCCCCGAGCATGTCGTTGTCTATGACGATTGCTTCGTAGGAGCAAGCCAGCAGGCTGGCCAGCATGCCGGCGGATTCGTAGACCAGGTTGGCGCCGGCGTGACCGGCCAGGGCGACGGTGAGGCCTTTTTCGTGGCCGGCTTGGTTGTCGGGCATTTTGGAGTCGCTCATGCCGGCTGCTGTTCCTGAGGGAAGGCCTAACCAGTTGGCTACTTGGGCGGCTGCTGCGCTGAGTACGGCTTCTTCGCCGGAGCCGCCGGTCATGGCGCCGGTGCGTAGGTCGGAGACGAAGGGCCAGAGCCCCATGACGCAGGGGTGGCCGGGTTTGAGCAGGTTGACGCAGGTCAGGGCGGCGAGGCATTCGGCGAGGGCTTGGGCGAGTGATCCGGCGAGGGCGGCTGGTGAGGTGGCTCCGGCTTGGCCGGCGGAGAGCAGGTTGATGGGTACGCCGGCGCGTACTTGGGCCACCATGGAGTGGGCGGCGTCTTCGGCGTAGCGCAGGGGTGGCACCACGAAGGTGTTGTTGGCTACACAGAAGGGTCGTTCGGCAAAGGAGCCGGGTTTGCCGCCGAGCATTTCGTCCCACATGTCTACGGCTTCGTAAACGTGTTCTGGTTGAAAGAATGAGGTGCCGATGGGTTTGGTGGTGCCCATGGCGAGGGCGTAGGCGGTGTTGAGGTCGAGTTCGGGGGCTTCGATCATGTCGCGTGCTACTACGGTGCGTACGTGGAAGTGGATGTGTTCGCAGGTGTCGACGAGGCGGGCGATGTCGTAAATGTCTTGGAGCATGGAGTGCCGGTGGGTGCGGGTTTGGTGTTCGTAGATTGAGACGGCGGCTCCGGCGGTGCCGAAGTACACGGCGTCGCCGCCCACTTCGATGGATTTTTCGTCGTCGAGTCCGTGCCAGGTAAATTTTTTGGCGGCCGTGCTGATGGCGTGTTCGACTACAGCGCGGGGAAAGTGTAAACGTCCGTCGCTGTCTACGTGGCCGCCGGCGGCGGTTACTACGTCGATGAATTCTGGTACTGGGGTGCCCATGCCGAGGTCTTCGAGAAGGTTTAAGGCGGTTTCGTAGACTTGTTTGCATTCGTTGTCGGTGAGTGGTTTGTAAGCGCCGCCGCTGAAGCCGGGGCGTACGGCGCGCTCGTCTTCGGTGGGTCCGGCGGCTCGGGCGGCTACTCGGGCGGCTCGTCCTCCGGAGCGTCCGCTGCGTTGGGGTTGGGTTTCAGTCATGCGTCCTCCGCAAGGTGTTGGTTAGGTTCGAAGTCTTTGGTTGGTGGGGTCGTGGGCGGGTGCGTCGAGCACGGTGGCGGTGTGGCGTTGCCCGTAGAGGCTGATGGAGAATTGTTGGTCGGCGGTGGCGTAGGCGGGGGTTACGTAGGCGAAGCACAGGCTTTGGCCAACGTGGTGGCCGTAGTCGCCGCTGGTGGTGATGCCCATGGGCGGGTCATTGGGCTCGGCGTCGGGGGCGTAGCAGGGCTCGTTGCCGCGGCAGTCGTAGTCGGTGGTGTCGACGCTGGCGTAGACCAAAACCATGTCAAGGTCGGCGGGGTTTTGTTGTTGACGGGCTTGTACGGCGTCTTTGCCGGTGAAGTCGCTGGTGTAGTCAACAAAGCGTTCAAGGCCGGCTTCGATGGGGGTGATTTCGGTGGTGAGTTCGCTGCCGAACCCTTTGTAGCCTTTTTCGAGCCGGAGGGCGTTCATAGCGTAGGAGCCAAAATGTACGAGGTCGTAGGGTTGGCCGGCGGCTACGAGGGCGGCGTATAACTGCGGCATTTGGTCGATGGGGTGGTGGAGTTCCCACCCGAGTTCGCCAACGTAAGACACGCGTAGGGCCAGGCAGTCGACGCCGGCTACGGTTATTTCTTGGCCAGTGAGCCAGCGGAAGTCCTCGGTGGCCAAGGAGCTTTCGGTGAGGGTGGCGAGTACGTCTCGGGCGTGGGGGCCGGTGATGGCCAGCAGCCCAAGGTTGCCGGTGACGTCAGTGACGGTGACGTTTTCGTCGGGGTGTATTTGGTTGCGGAGCAGGTCAAAGTCGCGGCCTTGGCTGGTGATGCCAGAGTTGAGGTAGAACCGGTCGTCGCTGAGGCGGGTGATGGTGACTTCGGCTTCGATGCCGCCGTCGGAAGTGAGTAGATGGCTGAGCCGTAGGCCGCCGGTAGCGGGCAGACGATTGGCGGTGATGCGGTCTAAGAGTTGGGCGGCATGGGGGCCGGTTACTTCGAATTTGGCGAAGGCGGTGAGGTCGGCCAGGCCAACGCGGTTGCGTACCCCGGCGCATTCGTGGGCTACGTGGTCGAAGGCGTTGGAGTGTTGCCAGGAGTGTTGTTCGGGTTCGCCGTAGTAGGCCACCCGTTCCCATCCGTAGACGTCTTGCCATTGGGCACCGAGGGCGTCAAGGTTTTCGTGGATAGGGGTTTGGCGCATGGGTCGCCCGGCGGGGCGGTGTTCGCCGGGTAGCCGCACTTGGTACATCTCGTGGTATTCATCGATGGATTTTTTGATGGTGTAGTCCTGGGTGGCCCAGGGCCCGAAGCGGCGGGGGTCCATTTCGGCGATGTTGATTTCGGTTTGGCCGTGGACCATCCATTGGGCCAGGTATTTGCCGGCGCCCGGGCCTTGGGTGATGCCGATGGAGGCGCCGACGCAGAGCCAATAGTTTTTGAGGTCGGGGGCGGGGCCCATGAGGTAGCCGCCGTCGGGGGTGTGGGTTATCGGCCCGCTGATGACTTGTTTTATGCCGGCGTTGGCGAAGGCGGGTATGCGTTGGGCGGTGTGTTCGAGCCAGGGCATGAGGGGTTCGAGGTTGGGTGGGGTGAGGTGAAAGTGGAGGTCCCAGTCGATGCCTTGGGTGCCGTAGGTTTCGGCGCCTGCTCGTTCGTAGGGCCCCACCAGCAGGCCGTCTATTTCGTAGCGGTAGTAGGCCGAGGAGCGTGGGTCGCGCACCACGGGCATTTCGGTGGTTTGGGCGGCTATTTCGGCGAGGGGTTCGGTGATGAGGTATTGGTGGATCATCGACACGATGGGTATGTCCAGCCCGGCCATGGCGCCCAGTTGGGGGCCGTAGTGGCCGGCGGCGTTGACGAGGTGTTCGGCCACTGTGGTGCCTTGTTCGCCGTTGCGTTCCCAGGTGATTTCCCAGCGCTGGTCGGGTAGTTGGCGGGTGCCGGTGACCAGGGTGTGGCGGGCGATGGTGGCGCCCAGTTGGCGGGCTCCGGTGGCCATGGCGTTGGTAGAGCCAGTGGGGTCGGCCCATCCGTCGTTGGGGGTCCAGAAGCCGAGTTTTATGTCGGAGACGTCATCAATGAGGGGTGCGTGTTCGGGTATTTCGTTGGGACCGATGAGGTGGGCTTCGACGTCGATGAGTTCGAGCATGTCTTTGACGCGGCGGTACCACTGGGCTTGTTCGTCGGTGACGGCGAGGCGTATCGCACCGCAGCCGTGCCAGCCGGGTGACATGCCGGTTTCGGCTTCTAGGTTGTTGTAGAGGTCAACTCCGTAGGCGTGCACTTTGGCCATGTTGAGGCTGCCGATGAAGTGGGGTACTAGCCCGGCGGCGTGCCAGGTTGAGCCGGAGGTGAGTTCGCCTTTTTCTATGAGCAGGGTGTCGGTCCAGCCTTGGTGGGCCAGGTGGTAGAGCAGGCCGACGCCCATGGCGCCGCCACCGATGATTACGCATTGTGCTTCGTCGCGCATGGCGAGCCTCTCAATTCTTGTTCCATTGAGTGGAACGTTCCGTTTCTTTCCTTTATACTACACGTATTCAAAGCATCGAGCGAACGTTCAGCGTGTTGAGGGCCGTGGCTAACGGGCCGGCGGCGGTTGGCGTCTCTGAGGTGTCTCGGGCCACCGGGTTGGCCAAGTCGACTTGTTCTCGCATTTTGGCCAGCTTGAGTGAGTTGGGCATAGTTGAGCGAGTTGATGAGGCGGGGCGTTTTGTGGTTGGTGAGGGGTTGCGTGCGCTGGCCGGGTCGGCGGTGTCGCCACGGTCGTTGCGTGAGGTGGCTCGCCCGCATTTAGTGGAGTTGGCGAACTTGTTGGGCGAGTGTGCGTCAATTGCGGTGCGGGACGGTCGTGATGGCTTGTATGTAGACCAGGTCACGGTGGAGAGCCCGGTGCAGGTAACTGATTGGACGGGTCAGCGTTTTCCGTTGCACACTATTGCTGCCGGGTTGGCGTTGATGGGTGCTTGGGGCCCGGCCGAGGTTGAGGCCTATGCCGCCAAGGGCCTAGAGGCTTTTACGGAACACACGGTGGCTTCAAAAACAATGCTTAAGCGCCGGGTGGCCGAGGTATCTGAGGAGGGGGTGGCGTGGACTATGGGTGAGTTTTCGTCGGAGATCAACGGGTTGGCGGCTCCGGTGATTGGACCCGATGGCCAGGTGGTTGCTTCGGTGGCGGTTTATGGCCCGGCCTTTCGTTTTCCGATCCAAGATGACCGATCCGCTATTGAACAGGCCGTCTGCCAAACCGCTTTGAGTATCAGTACCCAGTTGGTGGGCTAGCGGATTATTCTGGTTTTTGATGGTTTGTTTTCTGCTGTCTGACTATTTCGGTGGCTAGGTTTTTGTGCTTTACTACTTCTTGAGGCCTGTTTGTCTATTGAGGAGCACCTATGACTGAGTTTTCCACTACCCCATTGGCGAAGCAGTTCGTGGAAGTCGAGGGTAAGCAGATGGCTTATCACGAGACGGGGGTGGGCGATTCAGTTGTGTTTCTTCATGGGAACCCCACGTCGTCGTATTTGTGGAGGAACGTTATTCCGCATGTGGCAGGGCAGGCCCGCTGTATTGTTCCTGATTTGATTGGTATGGGCGATTCAGACAAGTTGGCGGCTAATGGCCCTGAGGCGTATCGGTTTGTTGAGCACCGCCGTTATCTCGATGGGTTGCTTGAGGCTTTGGCTTTGGGTGATCGGGTTACTTTGGTGGTGCACGACTGGGGGTCGGCGTTGGGGTTTGATTGGGCGAACCGGCACCGAGGTCGGGTAGCGGGCATTGTGTATATGGAGGCCATTGTGTGTCCGATGACTTGGGAGGAATGGCCCGATGCGGCCACTCCTATCTTTGAGGCCCTGCGGTCGGAGGCGGGGGAGGAAATGGTGATGGAGAAGAATCTTTTCGTGGAAGCGGTTTTGCCGGGTTCCATTCTTCGGGATCTTTCTGATGAAGAGATGGCGGAGTATCGCCGCCCGTTTCTTTCTCCTGAGCATCGTCGTCCTACTTTGACGTGGCCGCGGGAGATTCCTTTAGCGGGAGAGCCGGCTGATGTGGTGGAGATCGTGGCTGATTATGCGGCCTGGTTGGCTAACTCAGAGGTGCCGAAGCTTTTTATTAATGCCGACCCGGGGGCAATTTTGAGTGGTAGGCAAAGAGAGTTTTGCCGCACTTGGCCTAACCAGACAGAGGTGCAGGTGGCGGGGAGTCATTTCATCCAGGAGGACAGCCCGCATGAGATTGGTCAAGCGATTGCCGACTGGTTGCCGCTCTGCAACTGAGGGCAGATCCTCACGAAGTGCCTACCTGCTTACCTAGGGTCTGACCCCAGGTAAGCAGGTGGCTACGAGGAGTAGTCGCCGGTTTGCCATTTGTCGCGGAGAGCGAACTTTTGTATTTTTCCTGACCCGGTGAGCGGGGTCGGTACTTGGTTGGTGGAGGTGAGCGATGCCATGGGTCCCTTTTGTTGTGGTGGAACCATTTTGCATTTTGTGCCGCCTGGTGCCCGGTTGGCGCAAGGGTTTAAAGAATAAACACGAACATGCCAAAAAACAGCATGATTGTCATGAAGATAAGGAGTGGAATGGCCAGCAGTACTCCGAGAAATAAAATGGTGAAACCGAGGACGGTTCGCAGAAAGGTAATCACGGGTTAGTCCTCCTCGTCAAAAAGCCCACCGGCGTCGAGTTCTTCATAGTCGTCAAATCCGGTGGGAGTGTGGCAGGTAGGGCAGTCGTCGGGGTCGCTGAGCTCTGACCCGCAATTCAGGCAAGCCACACCGACGAATGCTTCAACCGGCGGTCGTTTTGGGCGGTGATGGCGAAAGATTCCCATGCCTTATTTCTACTCCATGGGTGTGACAGAGGTGGCTGTCACACCCCGAGCGTACTCTTAAGACCTACGCAAGTAATTGGTTGTTGCGTGGCAGCCAAGGAGGCTCAAATGAACAGTAATGACACTTCTCTAGAAAATGATCGGATGAAGTCCTACAAAGTGGCGGCTGACATCAGTAAGAGCCGCATGGCGAAGGAAGCACCTTTGTCTGCTGCTGCTTTAGAAGAGATTGAAGCCTCAGACATTGTCGTGGTCCGAGATATTTATGATCATGTTGAGCAAGTCCTTGAAGCACTTCAGGTGCCTTTTCAGTTAGTTCGGATTGATCAATTTGATAGTGTCACTCTTCGCCCAGAGCAACTGTTGATCATTAACTGCCCCGGCAACATTTCACAGTTAGCAATAGAAAATGTTCGCAAGTTTGTGTCTGATGGGGGTTCGCTGTTCACCACGGATTGGGCTCTTCGGAATGTGGTGGAACCCGCTTTCCCTAAGATTATTGAGTACAACAATAAAGCCACTGGTGATGATGTAGTACGCATTGAGATAGTTGACCCCACCAGCCCGTATTTGTCTGGCGTGCTGGATGACGAGGACGACCCTCAGTGGTGGTTGGAGGGCTCGTCTTACCCCATTCGTATTCTTGATACAGAACGGGTCAAGGTGCTTATCCAGTCAAAGGAGTTGGGCACAAAATATGGTGAAGAACCAGTGGCGGTTGTGTTTTCATATGGCAAGGGCGAGGTGTTTCACATGATTTCGCATTACTACTTGCAGCGCACAGAGTTTCGTAGCGATCGCCATCAGTCTGCCGCGGCTTCTTATGCTGACGAAAAGGGTGTTGAGGTCAGTTACGAAACATCGTTGCTTATGACCGACCTCAAACTTGGTGATGTGGAGTCTGCCGAGTCCTCAACTCGGTTTATTGCCAATATTTTGGCTGAAAAGAAGATGAAACAAAAGTAATGGTGTTTCCGGGCAGAGGTTAGTGCCTCCCCCTACAATCAATTACCCGGCAAAGGAGCCAACATGTATGACGATGACGATGACGAAGAATCTGCGTCCGAGGGTCAACTTTGCGACACTTGTATGACTTGGATGAGCCCCGGTGAAAACCCGTGTGCCCGTTGCGGCAACGAACGGTAAGAGGTCGATGTGTTAATTCTTCATACCAGTGATTGGCATCTTGGGCGGTCGTTTAAGAGCACCTCTCTTCTTGGTGACCAAAAAGCGTTTATAAATGAGTTGATTGAGGTGGTCAAAGGCCGGCGGGTTGATTTGGTGGTCATAGCGGGTGATATTTTTGACCGAGGGTTACCACCGGCTGAGGCCGTAGTTATATGGAATGACGCTTTAGCGCGCATTATCGAAACTGGCGCCCAAGTGGTGGCTATTGCCGGCAACCATGATCAGGGCGAACGCATTGAAATGAAGCCGGCGTTAACTAACCCGGCTGTGGTGGTGCGAGGTACTCGTGAAGCTTCGTTGGCCACCATGGAGTTTGACGATGGCCCACTAACTGTGGTGACGGTGCCATTTTTAGATCCGTTTATGGCTCGAGACCTTTCACAAGGCGAAGGGGCAGCGACGCACCAATCAGTAATTGAAGGTGCTTTGGCTGTGGTGGCCGATGAGGTAGCGAAAAGCGACCGTTCGTTGGTGGTGGCCCATACTTTCGTGACTGGTGGCCAAGAAAGCGAGTCAGAACGTTCGTTGCTGCAGGTGGGAGGCTCCGACCAGGTGGGCGCCCAAGTGTTTGATGGGTATTCCTATGCGGCATTGGGCCATTTGCATCGACCGCAAGAAGTAAATGGCCCCACGGTGGCCTATTCAGGCACCCCGTTGCCTTATTCATTTTCTGAGAATCACGCAAAGTCCATGCGTTTGGTCACTATGTCGGTCACCGGTGAGGTCACGGTTGAAACCGTGCCTATCAAGGCGGGTCGACCGGTGGTCACCATTAAAGGTTCCTTTGAAGAACTTTTAAAGGGCGACGAGTACACCGAGTATGAATCGCATTTCGTGCGAGCGCACTTAACCGATCCAACGACCCAACCGGGGGCGAGAGATAAACTTCGGGAGCGTTTCGCTCACATTTTGGAACTAAATTATCTCTTTTTTGATGACGGCTTGACCACCATTCTTGATTCCGAGGATTTCGAAAACAAGCCCGATGTGGTGGTGCGAACCTTTTGGGAAGATGTAACCGGCGAACCGGCTTCTCACCCAGAAGAGGAGTTGTTAGATACGGCCATCCGGGCTGGTTTCAATGATGGGGGGTCAGCATGAAACCTCTGAATCTAGTCATTAATGCTTTTGGCCCGTTTGCCGGCCGCCAAGAGGTAGATTTTTCGACGCTTGATGACTTGGGTCTATATTTAGTTGCTGGGGACACTGGGTCGGGGAAGACCTCAATTTTTGATGCCCTAGTGTTTGCTCTTTATGGCACGGTGCCGGGGGTACGGGGGAATGATTTGGCGGGAATCCGTTCTCATTTTGCCGACCCAGGGACCACCACCAAGGTGACGTTGGAGTTTGTTATTGGTGGTGACCGTTGGCGGGTAGAACGCATGCCTACCCAGGAACGCCTCAAGAAAAAAGGTGAAGGCACAACGAAGATAAATGCCAAGGCCACGTTGGAGCACTGGGATGGCGGCGCTTGGGATGAGGTAGCCAGCGGAAAAAACCCGGTCGATAAGCGTGTTGAAGAGTTGTTGGGCCTTGATGACAAACAATTTTCTCAGGTGGTGCTGCTCCCTCAAGGCGGGTTCCAAAAGGTGCTGTTGGCCAAAAAGGAAGATCGTGAAGGCTTGCTGCGTACCTTGTTTGCCAGTTTGGGTTATAAGAAAGCCGCTGATTACCTCAAAGAGGAAGCGACGCGTTTGCGTAGTGAAGCTAGTACGGCGAGAGCGGTGCGAGAAAAAGCAGAAGCCAGTGTGGCCGTTCAGTGGGCCGATGCTCTTCAGGGCCTCGCTGATTTGGGCGAAGAAACAGATTTGGTGTTTACCGAGTGGCCGGTAGTTCTCGATGAGAACGATGAGGGGTCTGCCATGCATGACATTTCCGGCCGAATGGGCCACTTGGAGGGAGCTAAAAATAGTATTGAAAAAGTATTGGGTTTAGCGGAGAAGAAATCGGAGACCGCAGAAAAAGCTCACCGTAAGTTAACCACGGAGGCTGAAAAGTTCACCCAAAAGGTTGAGTTAGAACTAAAACTGGCCGAGTTTGCTGCATCTGAAGAAAATGCGAAGCTTGATCAGAAACGCCATAAGGAAGGGGTAAAGGCCGCCCCGGTAGTTGAAGCACTCGACGAACTTAAACTGGCCACTCAAGGCTTGGTGTCGGCTCAGAACGCTAACCAGACTCAGGAACAAACTTTAGTGGCGGTGGGTTTGGCCAGTAAAGAGGTGCCCAAGGAAACCAAAGTTGCGCAAGGCCTTTCTCTTACCTGGGCAAGGCGGCAAGCCGAGTGCCAGACGGCGGCCGAGAATCTGGAGGCCGCGAATGATCTTCGACAAAACCACGAAGACCTATTAGGTGAAGTGGCGTCGGGCCTTGAAGAGGCAGAGGACCTTGAGCAAGGGTTAAAAGAGGCGGCGGCTGAAAGTAAGGATTTGCAAAAAGATTTGGCGGCGGCCGAGGATGCTCGCGCTGGGTTAGTTGAGATGCAGAAAGCGTCGCAGGCGGCGCAAGAAAAATTTAGCGATGCCGGCGCGCTGCTCACTGCTCAGGGCAAGGTGAAAAAGGCTGAAGTGTTCGCAGTTTCGGCAGCCAAAAAGTTGGCCAAAGCACAGAAATCGGCTACCCAGTGTCAAGAACAGCAACGTAAAAACTGGGCAGGCCACTTGGCGCAAGAAGCATTGGTAAATGGCGAGTCATGCCCAGTGTGCGGCGCTGAGGAACACCCTTCCCCAGCCCCTTTGGCTGATGGCGGCGCAGATGAGGCATTAGCCAAAGCAGAGAGCGATCAGCAAAGTGCGGCTACGGCTCAGGGGGCGGCACAGGCCAGTTTGCACGCTGCACAAGAGTTCCTAGTTGAGGCTAAGAAGAAGGTGAAAACCGGCAACCGGGAGCTCAGTGAGGTGGTGGTGGAGCTTGAGAATTCGGCTAATGAGGCCCAGGACCTACTTAATGAAGTTCAAGAGCTGGCCGATGGCTACCAGTCGCTCAAAGTCGAGGCTGATCGAGCAGAGGCCAGCAAGCGAGCAGACGAAAAGAAACAAACCGACGTTCTTGCTGAGGCGAAGAACCTACAGAGTTCGGCCAAACAAAAGGACACGGAAGCCACCAAGATGCAGAAAAAGGTTGATGATGCGGTGGGGCCGGGTGCTGACCCGGCGGCTCTAACTGATCAAGCGGCTGCCATCGGAGAGGCTTTGAGCGGGTTGTTAGACACGCTGCAGGCTCAACAAGTTGCTGAAGGTGAGCAGCGAGTCGGCCAGAAGACGGTTGATCAGGCGTTATCGGCATCGCCCTTTAAAAATAGTGACGGGGCCCGAGCAGCGTTCGTGCCGAGTGACAAACTGGCTGAATTAGGTGAAGCATTAGAAAGTCGGAGCCGGGCGCTGGCTCTCGCTGAGGGGCAGTTGGCGGGTCTCAAAGGAGCGCCTAAGGATTGCCCAGATATTGAGGCGGCCACGGTGCTGCTTGAACAGGCCAGAGAATATGTGGAGGGTTTGCAAAAGGCGTTCACCACCGTTGATGAACGGAAGCGTAGTTTTTCTCAGGCTGTTGACTCGGCAAAAGAAACTGCTGCCCAAGGCGCGGCCTTGCAAAAAGAGGCTGATTTGGTTGAGCGGGTAGATAAAACCTGTCGAGGCACGGGTGCAGGGTCGAACCGGTCGTTGGAGTCGTGGGTGTTGGCCCGGTTCTTGAAAGAGGTGGCGGTTGAGGCATCGGTGCGCTTGCGCAAGATGAGCAGTGGGCAGTATGGCTTTGTGGTGCGAACTACCGACGATGAGGGCAAGGCAGATCCATTGCGTATGGATATTGACGATCATTATTCTGGGACGACTCGCCAAGTGAGTTCGTTGTCGGGCGGTGAGCAGTTTATGGCCTCGTTGTCATTGGCATTAGGGTTGGCCGACACCGTGCAGCGCCGCAATGGTGGTCTACGCATTGAGTGTTTGTTTGTTGATGAGGGGTTTGGTTCTTTAGACCCCGCCACGCTTGATCTAGCGATTGACACTTTGGTGGGCTTACGAGATGAAGGCCGCACGGTGGGTTTGATTAGTCACGTTGAAGGGGTGAAGGGCCGCATTGATTTGGGCCTGGAGGTAAAGAAGTCAGACAATCAGGGTTCACGCATTGTGGTGCCCAAGCGTTGAAATATTCATCTACGAGGAGATAGTTCATGGGGTTGTTAATTCCAGAAGACATTCCGTTAGATACGTTGCCGTCATCGGAGCAACGGGTTATTCGTATGTTTCAAGAGGGTTTGCCTGATAGTTGGTTGATTATCCCTCGC
>Ga0209661_1000300_pt1 | contig 28494 bp, 27 predicted proteins | sample SaaInlV_120m_DNA_2_FD_184660 | JGI IMG/M metagenome (GOLD analysis project Ga0209661, IMG submission 184660) | Marine microbial communities from expanding oxygen minimum zones in the Saanich Inlet - SI072_LV_120m_DNA (SPAdes) (version 2) | ecosystem: Environmental > Aquatic > Marine > Intertidal... | reverse complement strand
TCTTTTTGGGATGCATGATGGTAAGAGTCAAAAATAGTATTTAAACCAAGGCCAGCTGTAACGACTATCAATAAAATGATAGAGGTGTCTCTTAAGCGGCTGATCGCCTTCACACGTTCATTTGACATACCATTCAAAGCGTTTTGGCGTCTTGAACTTGGAAATAGAGTAATTACTGCAGACAAACTCCTTTTTTCTCTACTTTCAGGTTTTAGGCGTCATAACACTTTTTAACTTTCGAATTATTTTTTGAGGAGATTATGGATATACTATTTAGCCCATTATTTATGGGCGCATTTTGTATAAGCATTTTTATTGCAGGCTTGGTCTTTGTTGGCCTTCTATTTAAAGAGCTTACTTAATATGAGTAATCAAGAGATTAGGGATATTCCAAAGTTAGTTGCTGTATGTTTGGGAGTAATGGCAGCGATGTTTATAGTTGTATATCTCGGAATATTAACATTGCTTCAGTATCTTCCTGCAGCAGAGTCTTTTGTCGGCTAGCCATAAGGGTAAATCATTAACTGAAATAAAGATGAATTCGTACTAAATTCAAAAGATTCTTTTGGGTCGAAAGGTTTCTTAATTAGTTTCCATCTGGTTCAATTGGTTCAGGAGCTATAACATCTCGATTGCCAGCACTATTCATGGCGCTAACAATTCCACTTGACTCCATATCTTCAATAATTCTGGCCGCACGGTTGTAGCCAATTCGCATTCTTCTTTGAAGGCTTGATATGGATGCCCTTCTTGTTGATGTAACAATCTGAACAGCTTCATCAAAGAGTGGATCAAGTTCACCACTAGCTTGGCTAGATCCATTGTCACTCGTTGGCTCAGATTTGGGATTTAATATGCCATCTAAATAGTTAGGATTTGAGTGTTTTTTAAGGTGTTTGACAACTCTCAGTATCTCGCTATCTTCAACAAAGGCGCCATGAACTCTTGTGAGATGAGACATTCCTGGAGCCATATAGAGCATATCGCCCATACCCAGGAGCTGTTCGGCGCCAGACTGATCTAAGATTGTTCTAGAATCTGTTTTAGAGGAGACTTTGAACGATACTCTTGTTGGAATATTGGATTTGATAAGGCCCGTTATCACGTCAACACTCGGTCTCTGCGTGGCAACAATTAGATGCATACCTGCAGCACGTGCTTTTTGTGCAATGCGAACAATGAGGCTCTCAACTCGTTTTGATTTAGCTTTATCTTCTTGTGCTAGTGCACCCAACATGTCAGCGTATTCATCAATCACAATGACAATCAGAGGTAGCGCTTCAAGTTCTGGGTGCTTCTCTCCTTCTTTTGCAATTTCTGGATTAAAAGAGGGGTCTAAAAGTGGCTTGCCAGCCTTTTTAGCGAGTCGCTGTTTTTCGTTGAATGATTCAATATTTCTAACGCCAAACTTTGCAAGGAGACTATAACGCCTTTCCATTTCATTAACGCACCACCAGAGCGCACTTGCAGCTTCATTCATGTTTGTCACAACTGGGGTTAGAAGGTGAGGTATGTCAGCATATGAGGCCAACTCTACAATTTTAGGGTCAATCATGATCAGTCTAACTTGTTCAGGAGAGGCTTTATAGAGGATACTTAAAATAATCGCATTGAGGCCTACTGACTTACCCATTCCTGTCGCACCGGCTACCAGTAAGTGGGGCATTTTTGCAAGATCAACTACTACTGGTAAGCCATTAATATCCTTACCGAGGCCCATAGAGAGTGTAGATTTTGCCTTGGAAAAAGCCTCACTTGAGAGAATTTCTTTAAGGCCGATCATCTCACGATTGTTATTCGGAATTTCAAGTCCAATGACTGGCTTTCCTGGAATAACATCCACAATTCTGACGCTCTCAACAAGGAGCGCTCTGGCGAGGTCTTTATTAAGGTTCATAATTTGACTGACTTTAATACCAGGAGCAAGGGAGATTTCAAACTGAGTGACAACAGGGCCTGGAGTTACTGCTGTGATGGTGACATCAAAGCCAAAGTCCTTCAGTTTAATTTCAACTTGCTGACCCATTTCAACCAAAAACTCTTCTGTGTAGCCAAGACCAGAGTTATCAACATCATCAAGTAATGATAAGCCTGGCAGACCACCCGAAGTGCCAGATTTGAATAGGTTACTGCCTTGTTCTTTTTGAGGCTTGTCTGCCTTCCTAGGCTTTTCAACCTTCTCTGCCTTCTTAGGCTTTTCAACCTTCTCTACTTTATTGGAGCTGTCTATTTTGGTTAATTCTGCAGCAGAAGGTTTAGAGCTAATTATTTCTGGCTTTATTTTTTCTTTCTTTACTTTGTCTGGATTTTTTTCTTTTATATTGAGGCGATTTTTGAATAGTGATGTGCTAATATTTTTCCAAGAAGCGCTAGTCGCGATACTAAAACTCACCAGTATGATTCCAACATAAATGAGTGTTGAAGAGTCCCCAAAAAGGTCATAAAAGAGGAGCTCATGCATCGATTTACCGATCATCCCGCCAGCCAAAAAGGTTTCTTTTAGTCCATCCATCACTTTGATTTCAGGCGCATATTGATGTGCAAGCGCTGCAATAAAGAACAGCATTACAAAATAAGAAATGAGACGAATTAGGAATGTAAGCTGGCTCTGCCTTTCTTTGTTTGCATCACGATGAAAGTTATAGCCCAACCATATAACAGATATTGGAATTACATAAGAGACATAGCCCAATATTCCAATGCTAATATCACTTAAGTAGGCACCAAATATTCCTGCGCTATTCATTACTGGCTTGCTAAGGAGTGCTCCCCCAGTCCAGGGGTCTTCAGACGGTGCGCTTGTTATTAGTGCAATAAAAAAAACAGCCCCAGCAGTCAAAAGCAAAATAAAAATAGATTCGCTGACGAGTTTTGAGCGCGGATTATTTATAGGGATATTTTGAGTGGTTCGTTTATTATTTTTTTTCAAGACAGCTTATAATACTCATTTGATTAATTAGTATAAAGTATTTCATTATGAGTGATATTAAACATTGTCGAGTTTTGATTGTTGGATCAGGCCCTGCTGGTTATTCTGCCGCAGTCTACGCGGCTAGAGCTAACTTAAATCCAGTGATTGTTAGTGGGCTAGAGCAAGGTGGTCAATTAATGACTACGACTGACGTTGACAATTGGCCTGGGGATCATGATGGGCTTCAAGGTCCAGACTTAATGGAGCGTATGAAAGAACACGCCTTGAGATTCAATACTGAAATTATTAATGATCACATAACGAGCGTTGATTTTTCTAAGCGTCCTTTTACGCTTCAGGGTAGTGAGACTACCTATACTGCTGATGCTGTGATTATTTCAACTGGAGCAACTGCTCAATATTTGGGGCTTGACTCTGAAGAAGCCTTTAAAGGTAAAGGTGTTTCAGCCTGCGCTACATGCGATGGTTTTTTCTATCGCGGACAAAAGGTTGCTGTGATTGGCGGTGGTAATACTGCTGTGGAAGAAGCTCTTTACTTGTCGAACATTGCGGATCATGTCACAGTTGTTCATCGCAGAGATAAATTTAGATCTGAAAAAATTCTCTCAGACCAGCTTATGGAAAAAGCTGAAAATGGAAATGTCTCAATTGAGTGGGACCATAATTTGGATGAAGTCTTGGGTGATGATATGGGTGTCACAGGTCTGCGTTTAAGAGGGAATGACGGAAATACAAAGCAGATTGATGTGCATGGTGTTTTTATAGCGATTGGTCACAAGCCGAACACTGGTATTTTTGAGGGGCAAATCGAAATTAATAACGGGTATATAACGGTTCAGGGCGGCCTAGAGGGTAATGCGACACAAACGAGTGTTGAGGGAGTTTATGCTGCAGGCGATGTTGCTGATCATGTATATAGACAGGCAATTACCTCTGCGGGCTCAGGATGTATGGCGGCATTAGACGCCGAGAGATTTTTAGATAACGCATAGATTGGACAAGGCTTACAGCGGCTAAATTCAAACTCAATTATGATTTGCCTTGTGTATAATTACGCGCTTTGGCCATATAGCTCAGTTGGTAGAGCAAGGGACTGAAAATCCCTGTGTCCCTAGTTCAATTCTAGGTGTGGCCACCATATTTAAAGCCGAATTAGACGGGAGTTTAATTCGGCTTTTTTGTGGATAATTGTTTAGTCAGAAGCGCGACACTTCCATAAGAATAGAGCAATGAAAATTACTGTTGGGATCATTCCAAGCGGGTCAAATTTAGAGACACCTGTTGATACATGAAATAATTGTACAGCTGCAAAGCCAGCATTAGCGTATACACCAATTAACATACCAAATTTTTTAAGGTTGTCAGCAGCCCAAGTGGGCGCCATCCACATAATTACACCTAGAACGGTCATTGGTACTGATACAATCTGACCAAAGGCAATAGATTCCGCAGTTAATTCCCAGCCTGGACCTTGCGCGACCATTGCAGGTGCAAACCAAAACATTACAGCCCACAACCACGCAAATATAGCTTGAGCTTTAAAGATATTTGTTAATGTCATTTCTATACCCCTTATATAGTTATAAAATTTTTCTTCATAGCATCATTTTCCCCTTGGTAAATAATGCTCAATTCAATTATAAGGATAGTATGGGACCAAGTTTTAGTTATTTAGAGTAATTATTAGTGGAGCTGAGTGGGACTTATAAAGTCTTGCTTGGAGGGTTGCAGAGTCTCCTGAATAAAGAGCACGCCTATTCTGACAAACTCAACGATCTCATAGAAATCCTCAGCATTATCATCGGTATCAAGAAGGTCCGCATCGAGTTGAGAGATTTCACTGATGTCCTTAATCATCTCAGTCACTTCCTCATCAGAGGTCTCTACTGAGCTAAGACCGAGACCCATTAAGAAGCCTTGGCACCATTCAATAAGTGTATTTGCTTGCTCTCTGAGGGGCGAGTCATCATCAGCAATTACAGGCCAAAAGTTAAGCGTTGGGTCGGCAAGTTGCTCACTGGTATTGTTAAATATTTCAGCTAATACTTGATGAGACTCTTTTTCTAGCAGGTTGTTAAGATCAATGCTCACTAGGATTTCATTAAGCCACTCATCCAGATGGATGTCTTGTTTGACACAATAAAAACCGCACAGTAATCCGTGTGCAGAAGAAATTGTATCATCGGTATTCAATTTATGAAGCGCATCTTTTGCAAGATCGTAGTTAATAGGTTGGCCCATGATTTAAAAAGCCCCAGCAAGTATTTCCATAACAGCCATGCGAACTGCAATGCCATTGGTGACCTGTTGAAGTATTACTGATTGAGAGCCATCAGCCACTTCAGAGCTAAGCTCTATCCCTCTATTAACAGGGCCAGGATGCATGACGATTGCATCTGGCTTGGCAAGCTTCAATTTATCATTTGTGAGACCAAACCCATCAAAATAGGTTTGCTCATCAGGGATATCTGCAGCAATCATTCTCTCTTTTTGAAGCCTTAAAGAGATAATAACATCAGCCCCTTCAATGCCTTGATCCAGATTATCAAAACGCTCTAACCCAGGAGTCTCTTCTTTGTAGTGAAGTGTTTCTGGCGCAATTAAACGAATATCCGTTGTGCCCAAAGTTTTCATAGCTTGTATTCCAGATCGCGCAACACGGGAGTGCCTAATATCGCCAACTATGGCAACAGATAAGTTGTGAAACGTTTTTTTATGTTGGCGAATTGTGAGGACATCTAGTAGTGCTTGAGTAGGATGCGCATTGATGCCATCACCGGCATTAATTATGGAGACTCCTTCTATATTTTCAGCAACATGATGCGGCAGGCCGTTTTGCTTGTGCCTGATGACAAACATATCAATCTGCATTGCCTTGAGCGTGTGCATGGTGTCCATCAAGGTCTCATTTTTCTTGGTCGCCGAGTTTGCTAAATCGACATTTATTGTTTTGGCGCTAGTCCTCTTTCCAGCAATCTCAAAAGTATTTCGCGTTCGCGTTGAAGGCTCAAAGAAGAGATTGGCAACCGACATATCTCTCAATATTTTAGTTTTTTGAAGATTGCCTTTATGGTCGATAAGGTCATCAGCCACATCAAGTATCTTTTCAATTTGATTTTTGGGAAGACCTTCGAGACCCAGAAGATGAATTAATCTTCCATTCGGGTTGAGCTGTGCATCGTTGCTAATCGTGTGTGGTTTCATTGAGCCAAGTCTGCAAAATTAGTTCAGCTGATCGCTTATCTACATCTGCTCTATCAGCGTTTTTGTGAGCGTAGTGCCATTTTAGTTGGTTTTTTGCTTCTGAAGAGGATAAATATTCATCAATAAAAAAGACAGGAATTTTAAAACGCTGTGCAAGCTTTCTTCCAAACGATTTTGCTATGAAGGTCATCTCTTGCTCATTATTGTCCTTGTCAAGTGGCAGTCCAACAATGAAAGCATCAGGCTTGTGCTGACTAATAAGATTTTCTAGGTCTACCCAGTTTGTTGACCCATTCTTATTGTGGATGACAGTATCAATTCCATTCGCCTGAGAGATAAGGCTGTTTGCAATAGCGACGCCTGTACGTTTCGTTCCAACATCAAAACCAAGATAGGTTTTGATGGTCATTGAAGTTGTTGAAATAGTTCATATCCAACATAGCCGTCTGCGACAAAGCCAATATCAGATTGGAATTTTCTAGTAGCCTGCCTTGTCTTAGGTCCAGCCATTCCATCAGGCGTACCAGTGTCATAGCCCAAAAGGTTCAGGGTGTTTTGAATCTGCATAACATCCTCTCTACTAAGAAGCGGCTCATCTAAGGGTTTAGCAGAGAGCCTTCCAGCGCCATTAAGTCTGTCCGACAAATAGGCAACGGAAAGCGCGTAGAGAATAGAGCGGTTCCAGCCCATTATCACATCGAAGTTTCGATAGACCAAGAAAGCAGGCCCCTTATGACCCATCGGAACAATTAAAGAGGCTTTAAAATTAGATCTTGGAAGAGCGGATCTATTCCCTTTAAGTACGCCAAGCGCTGCCCACTCGTTTACTGTCTTCTCAACCGTTAGGCCAGTTAATCGGTAGTCAAAGTTTTTAGGGATTAAAGCTTCACGACCCCACTTTTCTCCCTTTTTCCAGCCAAGCTCGCTTAGAAAGTTTGCAGCACTTGCATAGATATCTTCCTTGTTATTCCAGAGATCAACCTTACCATCTTTATTAGCATCAACGCCATAAGCAATAACGTTGGTCGGCATAAACTGAACAGCGCCCATTGCGCCAGCCCATGAACCAGTTGCATCAATAGGGATAGTTTTTTTATCCATCAGTTTGAGGGCAGCAATCAGCTCTCTTGTAAAGAATTTAGAGCGCCTTGGGTTATAGGCTAGAGTCGCCAGAGATTGAATAAGTCTCTCATTTCCCATATAGTTTCCATAATTACTCTCTAGCCCCATAAAGGCTACGATGAGATGCGCTGGGACGCCATATTTTTGAGAGGTTTTGTTGAGTAATGATGCATTTTGTTTTAATGTATCATTGCCATTATTGAGTCGCGTCTTACTAACCCTTTTGTTGACATAGCGCCAAAAGTTTTGAGTAAACTCAGCTTGAGAGTTGTCAGAATCAATAATTTCAGGCTTTGGCTCTACTAGACCCAAGAATGCCTTGTCAAGGGTTGCTTTTGAAACGCCCTGTTCGGTTGCAGATTTTCGAACCTGGTCAAGAAAGTCCTCAAAAGTCTGTGAATTTGCAAAAACGCTTGTTGTCAGAAAAACAAGACAAAAAAATCTTAAAAACATAAGTAAATTATAATGAGACAATACCACCTTATTTTAATTAATCTAAATCAAGATGTCGACCTATAAGCCATTAGCTGAAAAATTAAGACCTTCAGAGCTAAATGAATTTATTGGCCAGCACCACTTGCTTGATTCTGATAAGCCAATTGGAAAAGCTTTAAGTGATAAACAGCTTCACTCGATGATTTTGTGGGGTCCTTCGGGCGTTGGAAAGACAACCTTAGCAAGAATTATCTGCGCTCAGATGGGTGCTCATTTTGAGCAGATGTCTGCTGTCCTCGATGGCATTAAAGAGCTTAGAAATGTCATTAAGCACGCTGAGCTCTATAAGCAAAATGACAAAAGCACCATACTATTTGTTGATGAGATTCATCGATTCAATAAAGCACAACAGGACGCTTTTTTACCCCACATAGAATCGGGATTGATTACCTTAATTGGTGCAACAACTGAAAATCCTTCTTTTGAAATTAACTCGTCACTACTCTCTAGGGCAAGAGTTTACACTCTGAATAAGCTTAGTGATGAAGAGCTAGAGACAATTGCCGCAAGAGCAATGAGTGACCAAGGTGTTAAGCTAGAGAGTGATGGCTCTTTGTCTCTCATTATCCATAGTAGTGACGGAGATGCACGACGACTCATCAACATAATTGAGCAGTTAACGCAAAAAACCAAAAAAACATTAGGCAAAAAAGATATTGTCAAAACGCTCCAGCAGAAAGTAAGCAGTTTTGATAAAGGGGGCGACATCTATTATGAGCAGCTTTCAGCCTTCCACAAGTCGGTTAGAGGTTCTTCTCCAGATGGCGCATTGTATTGGATGGCAAGGATGCTTGTTTCAGGCTGTGACCCGAAGGTTATTGCTAGAAGGCTCCTTGCGATTGCCTCTGAAGACATTGGTAATGCTGATCCAAGAGCACTTCAAATAACCGTTAACGCATGGGATGTTTATGAACGCTTAGGAGACAAAGAAGGAAATCGAGCGATTGCACAGGCAGCAGTATTTTGTGCGTGCGCACCAAAATCAAATGCCGTTTATACTGCCTTTAATGAGGCCATCGCGGCGGCAAAAGAAACCAACGATTTAGAGGTTCCTATCCACCTTAGAAATGCAAGCACGAAGCTTATGGAAGAGCTCGGGCACGGAAAGGGTTATCGGTATGCGCACAATGAGCCTAACGCATATAGCAAAGGGCAGACTTACTTTCCAGATGAGATGGGAGAAAAAGTCTATTATGAGCCCACTGACAGAGGTCTAGAGATTAAAATTAAAGAAAAATTAGATCAGCTTAGGTCAGATATATGAGCACAATTTCGTCCATTGCGAGTATCGGTATAGGCGCCACTGTTGGCGCCACTTGTAGATACTATATAGGTATCTTGTCGATTCAATATCTTGGGAAAGGGATGCCCTATGGAACCTTAATCTCTAATATCATTGGATCATTTATTGCAGGCATTTTAATTGTACTTGTTTTAGAAAAACTGTATCTAAGTGAAACCTACCGTTTGATGCTTCTAGTTGGTCTGGCAGGCTCTTTAACAACGATGTCCGCTCTTTCTATTGAATCTGTTGAGATGCTTGGTGCAGGATATTACTCGCAAGCACTCATAAATATCTTACTAAATTTAGGTCTATCACTGTTGGCTGCAAGTCTGGGTGTGATGCTTGCAAAATATGGATTTAACTTAGCGCAGGGCTAGCATATTTTCAACTTCATCTAAAAGTGTTGCTGATATATTAATTGCGAACTGTTTATCGAGTTCACGAATGCATGTTGGGCTCGTCACATTAATCTCAGTAATATAATCACCAATCACATCAAGACCAACAAATATCAACTCCTTTTCAATCAGCATTGGTGCGATTTGAGAGCATAGGTAACGGTCTCTCTCTGACAAGGGCTGGCCAACTCCTTTTGCTCCTGCGGCTAAGTTTCCTTTAAAGCTTCCCTTTGCGGGAAGCCTAGCTAGTGCATAGTCAACAGGCTTACCATTGATTAACAGGATGCGCTTATCACCATCTTTTATTTCTGGCAAAAATTCTTGCGCCATGATATAGCGACTCTGGTTATTGGTAATTTTATTAAGAACCGCTTCAATATTTTGATCGCCCTTCGAGAGTTTATATATATCTGTTCCTCCCATACCGTCAAGCGGTTTGACGACCACAGTTTGTGTGTCACTAATGAATGTATTAAGTTGTTCAATACTAGAGCTAACAAGGGTTTTAGGGATACATTCTGGAAAATTTAGAGCAAATAGTTTTTCATTGGCATCTCTTAGAGAGCTTGGCTTATTGACCACCAAGATGCCATCCGATTCGAGCTGCTCTAATAGATAGGTTGCATAAATATAATCCATATCGAACGGTGGATCTTTGCGCATAAAAACCACATCCAGAGAGTCCAAAGAAAGAGCTTTAGCGTCCTCACAGGAATGCCAGTTTGTCTCTGAATCATTGACTAAAGTTTTTTTTGAATGAGCAATGACTTTGCCATCTGAGTAAAACATATCAGGGCTGTCAAAGGTGTAAATATCCCAATTGCGCTCTTGTGCTTCAAGCATCATTGCAAAAGTGGAGTCTTTGTGGGGCTTAATGCTGGAAATATCATCCATCAATACGCCGAGTCTAATTGGCTTCATCGGCATATTATAATCCAATCAGTTTGAATAATAATAGGCATGATGGCCAAAATATGTTGAAGTAGCGAGGTTTTGGGCGTATAATTTCGCCTCTTTAGTGCGGGGTGGAGCAGCATGGTAGCTCGTCGGGCTCATAACCCGAAGGTCATAGGTTCAAATCCTATCCCCGCTACCAATTTAGACCCCCTCTTTTGGGGGTTTTTATTAGGAGTTTTTTGTGGCTAAGATAGCGGATAAAGTGCTTTCAATTATCAACCCGAGTATTCAAGACTTGGGCTACGAGCTGCTAGGTGTTGAATATGTTCCTAGTGGAAAGCACTCTATATTAAGGCTTTATATAGACTCAGAGGAAGGCATTGGTGTGGATGATTGTGAGATTGTTTCGCGCCAAGTCAGTGCAATAATGGATGTTGAGGACCCAATTAGTGGCCAGTATAATCTTGAAGTGTCTTCACCAGGCATTGAGAGGCCTCTTTTTGTTGCCGAACATTACAGGCGTTTTTTAGGGCATGATGTTCGACTGAGAACATACAGGCCGATTGAAGGAAGAAGGAATTTTACTGGCGCAATTGGAAGCGTTAGCGAAAAAAGTAATTCACTAGAATTAGTGACAGAGCTTGGCCCTGTTACTTTAGATTTAGATTTAATTGAAAAAGCAAATTTAGTTGCTCATTTTTAGGAGAAGCCCATGGACGGCAAAGAGTTATTTTTAATGATTGAGGCAATCTCAAATGAAAAGAATATCACCAAAGAGGATGTTCTTGAGTCATTAGAAGAGGCGTTAGCAGTTGCAACAAAGAAGCGCAACAATATTGAGGTTCGTGTCGAGGTCGACAGGCATACAGGCGAGTTCAACACCTTTAGACAGTGGCAAGTCATCGAAGACGGCGAAGAGTTCGTCGATGATGACGGAACAATGTTCGATTCAGAACTGCACATTTATCAAGCGGATGCTAACGGACTAGAGGTTGATGCTTTCGTTGAAGAGCCAATGGAGTCTATGGAGTTTGGTAGAATCGCTGCTCAAGTTGCTAAACAGGTCATCATTCAAAAGGTTCGTGAGGCTGAAAGAACCGTTGTGGTTGATAACTATTCTCAGCGAGTGGGTGAGGTTGTCATGGTCACTGTTAAAAGAGTAGACAGAGGAAATGTTTATGTAGATATGGGCGGAATTGATGGCATGATTTCAAAATATGATCTCATTCAAAACGAGTCAATTAGAAAGAATGATCGTTTAAGGGCTTATATAAAAGAGGTTAAATCCACCCCACGTGGTGCTCAAATTTTCTTAAGCAGGACTGTAAACGACATGATGATTCAGCTGTTCGAAATGGAGGTCCCTGAAATTAGTGAAGGCGTTATCGAAATTAAAGCAGGAGCAAGAGATCCAGGTCTGCGTTCAAAGCTAGCAGTTAAAGCAAAAGATAAGCGTATCGATCCAATTGGTTCATGCATTGGGATGAGGGGTGCACGTGTTCAAGCTGTTTCAAATGAGCTCAATGGCGAGCGGGTTGATATTATTCTTTGGGATGAAGATCCAGCTCAGTTTGTGATCAATGCAATGGCGCCTGCAGAGGTCAGTTCAATTGTTGTTGATGAGGATAAGGGCTCTATGGATATTGCGGTTGAAGAGGACCAGTTGGCACTTGCTATTGGAAGGGGTGGGCAAAATATTAAGCTAGCTAGCAAACTAACGGGTTGGAAGCTTAATGTTATGTCTCTTAGTGATGCAGACGAAATGCAGGCCCAAGAGCTTCAGAAAACAGGCGAGAAGCTTGCTGAAAAACTAGGCGTTGATGCAGAAGTTGCAGGCGTATTAATAGATGAAGGTTATACCAGCCTTGATGAGATTGCTGATGCAGAATCAGAGATCCTGTCTAAGATTGAAGAGTTTGATTCTGAGATGGTTGACGAGCTTCAAGAAAGAGCCCAAGATGCTCAGCTGGTTAAAGCATTAAATGATGCAGAGGCAACAGATGTTTTGCTTAGCGTTGAAGGCGTTGACGACTCACTTGCGCTCGCTCTCGTTGAAGCTGATATCAATACAGTTGATGACTTAGCTGAGCTCTCAATTGTCGAGTTGTTGGACATTCAAGATATAGGAAATGATAGCGCTTCAGCTGTTATCATGGCAGCCAGAGAAAAAGAAGGCTGGTTTGACTAATTGATATAGGTGATATTTAGCACTAATAAAGAAAATATATAGGTAGGAACATGGCACATACTGTAGAAAGTTTATCAAAATTACTCAAAAAGTCACCTGAGCAAGTTATATCAATCTTGTCAGGTGCAGGTATTTCTGGAAAGACAGCAGAGTCAAATATTTCTGCCGAAGAGAGACAGATATTAATGTCAAGTTTGAGTAAGCGCTCAGCAACAAAATCAAGTATCTCTGTATCAAGAAAAACAACAAAGCCAGCTGCAAACATATCAACAGGCGGCGTTAAAATTCAGGTCAAAAAGAAGCGTGAAGTACCACAAAGTTCACAATCTGAAAAGGTTGATGATGCCGCAGTTCTGAAGGCCAAAGAGGCCCTGGAGGCGGGTAGACTTGCTGAACAAAAAGATGAAGAGCATGACGCAAAGCGCAATGACATGGTGCGCCAGCAAAAAGTAAAAAATGAAGAAATACTGGCTCAAAAAACTCAAAAAGAATTAGCTGAGAAAGAAGAGCAGGCCAAACAAGACAAAGGAAAACTTGAGTCTGAGAAAGCTCAGGACACAAAGAAAGGTCCAAAGAGGCATAGATCAGTACCAGAATCAACACCAAGGCGCAAACAGCTTCATGTTGCAAAGCATAACCCAAATAGAAAACTTAAGAAAAAAGAAAGAACAAAGATTTCGCAAAAGGTCCAGGATGAGCAAGCACAGCATGGCTTTCACATGCCAGTTGAACCGATAAAGCATGAAGTTTTAATTCCTGAAACAATCAAAATATCTGAGTTGGCACTTAAGATGACCACAAAGGCTGGAGAGGTTTTAAAGGTGATGATGGGAATGGGCGTTATGGCAACGCTTAATGATGTTATTGATCAAGATACGGCGATGTTAGTTGTAGAAGAGATGGGACACTCCCCGATTGCAAGTAGTGAGGAAACGGTTGAGGACACCCTTATTCAGGAATCTAATGATGATTCAGAATCTTCACCAAGGCCACCTGTTGTTACAATTATGGGCCATGTTGATCATGGAAAAACATCTCTCCTTGACTATATTCGTAAGGCTAAGGTTGCTTCAGTTGAGGCAGGCGGTATCACGCAGCATATTGGTGCATATCAGGTTGAGCAAAAGGGAAGTCTGATTACTTTTATTGATACGCCAGGCCATGCAGCATTTTCAAAAATGAGACTCAGAGGCGCATCAGCAACAGATATTGTTATTCTAGTTGTTGCCGCAGATGATGGCGTTATGCCTCAAACTATTGAATCTATTAAGCACGCGAAAGATTCAAACGTTCCTATCATTGTGGCCATCAATAAAATTGATAAAGAAGGTGTTGACATTGATAAGGTTAAGCAAGTTCTGTCGACCCATGATGTGATTGCAGATGAATGGGGCGGGGACGTTTTAATGGTTGGCGTTTCGGCTCATACAGGAGAAGGCATTGACGAGCTTCTTGAAAGCATTACCCTGACCGCTGAAATGTCTGAGATCAGTGCAGTTGTTGACAAGCCAGCTAGCGGTGTCGTCTTAGAGGCTCGTTTAGATAAGGGACGTGGAAAGGTAACGACTGTTCTTATTCAGTCGGGCACACTTAAAAAAGGTGATATCGTTATTGCAGGTCTTGAGTTTGGTAAGGTCAAACAAATTATTGATGATAATGGCAAGCCAATTAATAAAGCGGAACCATCAACACCAGTTGAAATTCTAGGTCTCTCAGGTGTTCCAGAATCTGGTGCTGAGGTTCTAGTTGTTGAAAGTGAGAGAAAAGCTAGAGAGGTAGCAGAGTTTAGAAAAACAAAAGATCGTGAGACTAAACTCCAAAAGCAACAAGCTGAAAAGATGGATAACTTTTTCTCAAAAATGGAAGAAGGAGAAGTTTCGACTGTTAATGTTTTAATTAAGTCAGATGTAAGAGGTTCAGCGCAAGCACTTGTTGAAGCCTTAGAAGAGCTTTCAACAGATGAAGTCAAAGTCAAAGTTGTCTCTTCAGGTGTAGGCGCTATTAACAATACCGATATTTCATTAGCGAGCGCCTCTGAGGCAATCGTTCTTGGTTTTAATGTGAGGGCAGATGCGGTTGCAAGAAAAACAGCCGATACCGAGGGCGTTAAGATCGAATATTACAGCATTATTTATAACCTAATTGATGACATTAAGGCAATCATGGGTGGAATGCTAAGTCCAGAGTTGAGTGAAAATATTATCGGAATAGCGGGTGTCAAAGATGTATTTAGATCTCCTAAGTTTGGTGACATTGCCGGCTGTATGGTTGAAGAAGGTGTTGTAAGGAAAGATAGTCCAATTCGAGTTTTACGAGATAGTGTAGTGATTTATGAGGGAGAATTAGAATCATTAAGACGCTTCAAAGATGATGTTAAAGAAGTTAAATCGGGAACTGAATGCGGTATTGGCGTTCTTAACTATACTGATGTTCAGTCCGGAGACCAAATTGAGGTCTTTGAACGGATTGAGAGAGCTCGCTCACTCTAGGGGGCTTATTATAAATGCCGCAACAAGCTAGCTTTAGAGCGGAAAGAGTTAATGAGTTGATTAAGCGTGAGCTCGTACTCCTGCTATCAAATGGAACCAAAGACCCTAGGCTAAAAGATGTCATTATTACAGATGTCATAGTGAGTCGCGATTTAACAAGTGCCAAAGTTTTTTTCTCTGTTGATGATGCCTCCCATAAGGATGTCAATCGTCTACTTAATAAAGCGAGTGGTTTTTTTAGATCCTCTTTATCAAAAGCACTAGACCTGAGGCATACGCCATCACTCAGCTTTATATACGATACTGCTCCAAATACTGGCGCTAGAATGGACGACCTTTTAAACAAGCTTTAAATCATTGAACAATGTCTAAACGCATTAAAAAAGGCAGAGACATTAACGGAGTTTTGCTTCTAGACAAGGCAAGTGGCTACAGTTCAAATGCTGCATTACAAAACGTCAAATACTTATTTAATGCGAACAAAGCGGGCCATACTGGAAGCCTTGACCCATTAGCGAGTGGCCTTCTTCCTATCTGTTTTGGTCAGTCAACAAAGATCGCACAGTTCTTGCTTGATGGCGATAAGCGCTACTTTGTGAGGGGCAAATTAGGCCAAGTGAGTGACACTGGAGACTCTGAAGGTGAGTTGGCTGAGTATGGCTCTACAAAAGATGTAGACGATCATAAAATTAAAAGCAGTTTGCCCAACTTTGTTGGCGATATCAAGCAAATTCCGCCCATGTACTCCGCACTGAAAAGACAAGGTACCCCTCTATATAAACTTGCAAGAAAAGGAATCGAAGTTGAAAGAGAGGCGAGAAAAGTTTGCATCCATGAAATACTCTTTAAAGGATTTGATGAAGATATATTAAGCCTTGAAGTTTCATGTTCAAAAGGGACTTATATTAGAACATTAATCGAAGATATTGGAAAATCACTAGGCTGCGGCGGCTATGTGATTGAACTCAGAAGGACAGGGTTTGCTCACTTTGATATTACGCAGGCTAAAACTTTTGAAGACCTCGAGGCTCATAAAGGAGATAGCCTTTCTAATATAGACTCTGCTCTACTTGGAGCAGATGAGATGCTTCCAGATCTTAATAGTGTTTATTTAAATTTGGAGCAGTCAAATGATATTAAATTTGGAAGAAAAATACTGTTTCCCGGTTTAGATAGCGATCAAAAAGTTAAGCTTTATGATGAGAAAAAAGAATTTATCGGAATTGGCCAAAGCAACAACTTATCCGAAGTTTTGCCTAAAAGGCTTTTTATAAACTAGTAAGAATTAAAATAGGAAAAAGATGAAAGTTTTAATCATTGGTTCTGGCGGAAGGGAGCATGCACTAGCTTGGCAGTGTTCTCAGTTTGATGAGGTGGAGCAGGTATTTGTTGCTCCAGGAAATGCAGGCTCTGCTTTAGAAAATAAGATATCTAATATACAGATTGACGCTGAGGACATTCCAGGACTCATTAAATTTGCTCAGAGTGAGTCGATCGATATTACGATTGTAGGGCCAGAGGCCCCACTTGTGCTGGGCATTGTTGATGAGTTTCAAGATCAAGGCCTTTCAATATTTGGTCCGTCCAAGCTTGCCTCACAGTTAGAAGGATCTAAAGCATTTTGTAAGGATTTCTTAGCTAGAAATAATATCCCTACAGCTTACTATGAAGTTTTTACTGAAACTACACCAGCTATTGAGTATGTCAAAGAGAAAGGCTTGCCCATTGTCATCAAGGCGGATGGACTGGCTGCAGGCAAGGGGGTCATTATTGTAAATACACTCAGTGAGGCGACTCACGCAATCAATGACATGCTTGAAGGTAATCGCTTTGGAGAGGCTGGATCAAGGGTTGTTATTGAGGAGTTTTTAGAAGGGGAAGAGGCAAGTTTTATCGTCATGGTGGATGGCAATAACATTCTTCCAATGGCAACGTCTCAAGATCACAAAGCACGAGACAATGGTGATAAGGGTCCCAATACTGGAGGCATGGGTGCATACTCTCCTGCGTCAGTTGTAAGTGAATTGGTGTTTGAAGATGCCATGGAAAAAGTCATCAAACCGACTGTTGAAGCGATGAAGAAAGAGGGTATGCCCTACACTGGGTTTTTATATGCAGGCCTTATGATTGATGATAATGACAAAGTGAAAGTACTTGAATACAACTGCCGGTTTGGAGACCCAGAAACTCAGCCAATCATGATGCGTTTGAAGTCTAATCTGGCGAAATTGTGTATTGCAGCCACAAAAGGTAATTTAGACCTAGAGCAGGCTGACTGGGATCATAAAACTGCTTTGGGTGTTGTGATGGCGGCGAAAGGTTACCCAGATTCTTATCATAAGGGTGATACCATTACTTTACCTGAGGCCTCATCTAACTCTAAAGTTTTCCATGCAGGTACAAAGCTAGAGGACGGCAACATTCTAAGCAATGGTGGGCGCGTTTTATGTGCTACATCTCTTGGATTAAATCTAGAAGAGGCTCAAGAAAAAGCCTACAAGCTAGTCAATAGGGTTAACTGGGACGGTAGTTATTACCGGACCGACATTGGGTTTAAGGGCTTATAAGTGATCTCATTATGATGATTATTGGTGTTGATGAAGCTGGGAGAGGTCCATTGGTAGGAAGTGTGGTTGCTGCTGCTGTAGCTTTCCCTCCAGGGTTTCAAATCGACGGCCTGACTGATTCGAAGAAACTATCTGAGAAAAAGCGTGAAGAGTTATATTCCCAAATAACAAAAGAGTGTCATTGGGCTTCAGCTGAATCTGATAGTATCGAGATAGACGAGATTAATATATTGCAAGCAACCATGATGGCTATGAAAAGAGCGGTGAATGATTTACAACATCAACTCATAAGTCAAACCAAAGAACACGATTTTAAAGTCCTTGTGGATGGAAACAGATGCCCAGATGTTGAAAATTGTCAGGCGATTATTAAGGGTGATTTAATTGAACCTGTGATATCAGCAGCTTCAATCATAGCCAAGGTGACAAGAGATAGACAAATGAAGAGGCTCGATCAAATTCATCCTGAATTCGGGTTTTCGAGGCATAAGGGTTATGGCACAAAAGAGCATCTTGAGGCTTTGGCAAAGCATGGTCCTATAGAAGGACAACACCGATTTACATTTGCACCTATAAAAAAGTTAATCAGAGCCTAGCTCGTAAAGTTGCTGGTTTAATTCATTTTGCTTAGCCTCTAGCTCAGCTTTTTTGGCCTCTAGTTCAGCTCTTTTCTGAGCCGCTTCTTTTTTCTTGTTGTCTTTTTCAATTTCTTTAGCAGGTCTGACCAACAGATAATTGAAAAGCTTAACAACCTTCTTGACATTCTTTGCTTTACTCGCAACATTGGTAGCATGTTCTGCCTCTCTTTTTGTAACAGAGCCCATCAAGTAAACCACTTTTCTTTCTGTAAGGACAGAAACATGGCTAGGGTGAAAGACCTCTTGGTCAATAAAAAGGGTTTCAATTTGTACAGTAATCACGCCATCTTTCGCTCTGTCTAAATAACTACTTTTTGGCATGACTTCTACTTCATTGATGAGCTGACTAATTTTGGCAGATTTACTTTTGACGATGCTTTCAAGGTAATCTCTTACGTTCTCATTTGGCGTTTCACCAGTCATTAATACTGCTTGATTGTAGACATTGAAGTTAATATGTGCATCTTCTAACATTGGGTCTTTAGCAACTATATTTCCCAAGTCAATGTATAGGGTTTTGTCATCTAGTATTTCACCCATTGTTCTTCGATCATTAGACATCGTTGCCACAGTTGTCACAGCAGCAGCACCCTGAACTATAGGTGTACAGGAGCTTATGATTGAAGAAGTGATCATTATTGCGCACAAGATAATAATTTTTTTCATTGTTGCTCCTTATTCCTAGTTTGCTATAGTCAAACGGATTACATGCCTCGTATTTTAAAGTAGATTCATGGCTTTATCAGCCAAAGAGAGAGATAAATTTAAATATTAGCTATAACTAATAAAGCATAATACTACAAAGAATAATTATTTAAGACAAACTACTTTATGACTGGAAAGCTTTATATTGTCGCAACTCCAATCGGAAATCTGAGTGACATGAGCATTAGAGCAGTTGATATCCTAAAAAATGTTGACCTTGTTTTAGCTGAGGATACTCGGCACAGTAAAAAACTTTTTGCACATTATGAGATTGATACTCCTTTAAGGGCCTTCCATGAGCATAATGAGAAAGATAAGTCTGAACCGATTATCAATGAGATCAATGCAGGAAAGTCGATTGCAATGATTAGTGATGCAGGGACGCCACTTATTAGTGACCCTGGGTATCATTTGGTAACAAAGGCAAAACAAGCGGGCCTTGATGTTGTCCCAATTCCGGGCCCAAGCGCATTGATAGCGGCTTTGTCTGCTTCAGGTCTTGCAAGCAGCAGCTTTACATTCTTTGGTTTTCTTCCATCGAAGCAAGCGGCTAGATTAAAGCTCCTTCAAACAAAAACCACTCTTGATGAGACTATTATTTTTTATGAATCGCCGAAGCGAATTCTATCAACACTTAAAGATATGCTTGAGGTTTTTGGGGAGAGTCGTGAAGTCTGTCTGGCAAAAGAGCTAACTAAATCCTTTGAGACAATTCTGACTGATAAATTACCAATTTTAATTGAATATCTTAATTCTGATCCTGGCCATCAAAAAGGTGAATTTGTAATTTTGATCTCCTCCGCTGATAAAATAGACCTAATAGAGGCTAATAGTCAACTTGATAAAATATTGCCAATACTTTGTGCTGAAATGGGCGCCTCAAAAGCTGCTAAATTAGCAGCTAAAATTACTGGTATAGATAAAAAACACTGCTATAAAAGGGCGACATCCTTATGAGTCATTTTTACAAACGTCATATATTTTTCTGCAACAATATTCGAACTAATGGGAAGCAGTGCTGCTCCCAAAATGGTGCTAAAGAGATGTACCGTTATGCCAAGGATAAGTGCCGTGCCAACGCATCATTGGGAGAAGGGCGTCTTGGGGTTAGTGAGTCTCGCTGCCTTGGGCGTTGTGAAAATGGACCTGTGGCAGTTGTTTATCCAGATAATGTTTGGTATCAGTATATTGACGAAGAGGATATTGACGAGATTCTTGAATCCCATCTCGAGGGTGGAGTGATAGTGGATCGTTTACTGATTAAATAATATTTTTATTTCAGCCTTGAAATAGCTTCAATAATGTAAGGACTTAAGTTGCTTGCTATAACCTTAATTCCTTTTGCGTTAGGGTGTTTATAATCTTTAAGCAACAACTCTTTTTCTAATGCAACTCCTTCCAGCAAGAAAGGCATAAAAATTAGGCTATGCTTTTTTGAAAGCTCTGGATAAATGCTATCAAAATGAGCCTGATAATCTTGCCCCATGCTCTCTGGGGAGAGCATCCCTGCCAATACCACTACAGCATTATTTTTTTTAAATTTAGTAATTATTACATCAAGATTGTTAGCTGTAAGAGCTGGATTGAGTCCTCTTAACATGTCATTAGCACCCAAACTTAAAATCACTATATTTGGATTATCACCAAGAGACCAGTCCACCCTTGATAGGCCATTCTTAGAAGTATTTCCAGAAATACTGGCGTTAATAAATTTTAATGCAGGGTCGTTTTTTTTAAAATTCCTTGTAAGTTCCGTGGTTAAGTTTTCGTTTTGAGGCAATCCATATCCAGCCATTAGGCTATCACCATAGAGCATAACCTTTAGAGAATTATCTGCAGGTACATTTGAGATGAAAAATATAAGCACTAAGCCCACAAATAGTGATTTAAGGCTATATTTTTTTGAGATAATCATGCGCTGAATTTTATATTAGATTTTGAAATGAGTGCAGCCATACAGTTCAATAATGTTTCATTAAGTTACGGCGCAAAGGATGACGCCGTTGAGGTTTTAAAGAGCATTAGTTTTTTAGTAGATAGTCAGGAAATTATTTCTATAGTGGGACCCAGTGGTTCTGGAAAAACCTCCATTATCATGCTTGCCTCGGGCCTAGAGACTGCCTCAAAAGGATCAATTAAAATCAATAATCAGGAAATTGTTGGACTGAAGGAAAATGAATTATCAGAGGTTCGAAGAAAAAACATTGGCATTGTTTTTCAGTCTTTCTATTTAATCCCTAATCTTACTGCCGTTGAGAATGTCTTATTATCTCTTGAGGCAAATCAACAATACAATCTAGAAAAAGATGCAGAGATGCTCCTTGGAGAATTTGGGCTATCCCATAGACTTCATCACCTTCCCAGTGAGCTCTCTGGTGGTGAGCAGCAAAGAGTTGCTATAGCAAGGGCTTTAATCAACAAACCTAAAATCATCCTTGCCGATGAGCCTACCGGGAATCTTGACACAGCAAACTCAGATAGCATGATGGATTTGCTTTTTGATTACACAAAAAAAAGTCAAACCTCACTAGTCATGGTGACTCACGATAACTCAATAGCCAATCGATGTGATCGCATCATTGAAATAAGGGATGGCCAGATTGTTTGATATTCAGCAATTCAAGTTAATTAATAAATATGCTCTGAGAGATTTCTCAAGAAGCTATAAAAAATTATGGGTTATCACCTCAACTCTATTTGTCAGTTTATTGCTGCTCTCATTAACCTTTTCGGTCAAAGAAGCTTTGAATACTGAAATTGAAAACAACTCTAAGGAGCTATTGGGGGGTGATATTCAGGTCACAAGTGGTATAGACCCTCTCCCTGAGGATGTTATTAGTCAGCTTAGTACTTTAGGAGAGGTCAGCACTTCAATTGAGTTTGCGACAATGATTTCAAGGGAGGGCGAGTCACCAGTTTTTACAGAGCTCAGAGCTGTTGACAATAACTACCCACTTTATGGTGAGATTCAAGCTATCCCTGAAGACGCATCCGAAAAAATATTTGCTAATACTCAAAAGCCAACTGTATTAATTAATGAGAGCATCCAAAACCTTCTTAATGTAAGTCAAGGTGATGACGTTGTAATCATGGGCCAAAAATTTGAAGTTGCTGGACTAGTTTCTTCAGTTCCAGACCTTGCAGAAAGTGCTGTTTTTGGAGAATTTGCAATGATAAGTAAAGGAAGTTATCAGCAATTTGGGCTTAGCTCAGGCGGCAGCTTTCTTGATCACGAATACAGAATCAAATTTAATAAATCTACAGAGGCTGCTGAGCAGGAAGGACTTGTAAATTCTATCATTGCCTACGACGATACAATCGTGACGCGCCTGCCCGGCGAGAGTGGCCAGAGTCTTAGCAGGGTTATAGATAACTTTTCAAACTTTTTAAATCTTATCTCAGTCAGTGCAATGATTATTGCAGGTATCGGAATTAGTAACACGCTTCTTTCTTTTGTTAATCAAAGCAATACCAGTATAGCTGTAAAAAAATCGATTGGATTTTCCTCTAGCTTTATTCAGACGATGTATTTTTATGAGATTATTCTAATTCTCATTTTGACTTCAGTCATTGCTTATTTGATAGGCGTGTTTAGCCCATTACTAGCCAACGAACTTTTGCCCAAGTCACTTGGCATTGATTTGCAGCCTACCTTTAGCCTGATTGGCTATCTCAATATTCTCTTCATTGGGCTTTTGGTTGTTTTAATTTTTTCTATTCCTTCACTGTACTCAATAAGTGAGATAAAAGCAGCCTCTTTATTTCGAAATACTTTTCAGCCTGTAAGCCTAAATTTTTCTTGGAAGAATATTACTTTGTTGAGTGTTTTAGCTGTGATTCTGACGGCTTACTTTGTTTTTCAAACTGAACAAAAGTTTTATACAATTTTATATTTTTTGACTTTCTTTATCACTATGCTTATTTTTTATGGCGTGTCAAAATTATTAATTAGGTTGATAAGAAGTTCTTATAAGTTTTCAAGCAATAGCTATAGAATTGCTTATAGAAATATTGTGTCTAAGAAGTCTCTAGCACCTATTATGACAATCTCGTTAGGTATCGGTTTAACATTGCTGCTTACGCTGAGCTTCGTGGCAAACAACCTAAAACAAGAGATTTCAGATAGCATTCCATCTATGGCCCCTGATTTATTTTTTGTGAGTATTGATAAAGATATTCAAGATGATCTGCAGTCCTTTATTAAGGGCGTTGATCCTGACGTAGAGCTAAAATTTAGTCCAATGGCGAGCGCTTCATTTATTTCACTAAATGGCATCCCTATAGAAGAAATCGTCTCTCAGAACAACAGGTCGGCATGGGTTGTTAGGGGCGACAGGAGAATTTCTTGGTCAGAAAAACCAAAACCAGATAACCCTATTGTAGAGGGCGAGTGGTGGGAGCCCGGAAACGAGGATGAGATGTTTATATCAATGGATAGCAGAGCGGCCTACGATCTGGGTATGAAAATCAATGATAAGATTACTCTAAATCTACTTGGTAGAGATGTAACGGGTATTGTTAAAAACTTTAGAGAGGTTGACTATAGAGATATCTCAATTAATTTTGCAATTATCATTAATAAGGCTTTTGCAAATAAGCTTCCATATGAATATGTAGGAACTCTAAAGTCCGAATTACCTTCAAGTGAAATCCTAGAAGCAGTTGTTGATCGATTCCCAAATGTATCTGCAATAAAGATTGATAGAATCCTATCTCAGGTGAGTGGTGTGCTAAATAAAATATTTATAGCAGTGACAGTGATATCACTAATTGTTATTATTATTGGATTAATTGTAATTGTCAGTGCTGTAATGGTCCAAACAACATTCAGGCGATACAATAACTTGATCTACAAAATCTTGGGAGTTGACTTTCCAACGATACTTAAGGCGATGACAATGGAGTTTGCAATTATTTATGGCACATTAATATTTTTTGCTACCTCTGTTGCAGTTATAAGCTCTTACCTAGTTGTAGAGAACGCATTGCAGCTTACTTGGCAATTTGACTTTGGACTAACCCTTTGGATTTTGTTATCAACTGCCTTAGTCTCGTTTGTTTTTATACTACTAGCAAATCGAAGCATCTTTAGCCCGAAGGTTTACCCGCTCATTCGTAACGAGTAGTTCTTTTAATATTTAAGAGTCAAATAAGAGCAAACAGTTTTTGGCTGAGCTTTTCTACTTCTTCTTTAAGGTCGCTTATTTGTGAATTATTTTCAATAATATCGGTGGGAAGGTGTTTATTTAATTGAAAGCGTTGCTCTCTGCTAGCCTGGGTCATTAACATGGTTTTTGCTTTTTCACTATCAACTTCCTCCCTTGCTGAGAGTCGGTTTATTTGTGCTTCAACTTCACAGTCTACGACGACAGCCCTATCAAATGGCCCCCATAATTCTTTTTCAACTAATAGAGGGATGACTACAACTATAACTCCTTCATGAAAACTTTCCATAGAAGACTTCATTTTTTGATGTATTTTAGGGTGTAATATTTGTTCAATTTTGGCTCTATTTCTTCCTTTTTTATAAAGAACATCCCTAAGATTTTTCCGATCAAGAGACCCATCATTCAAAAGTATTGAATCACCAAAAGATTCTACGAGCTCTTGAAGTCCTTTAGTGCCTGGCAATACAACCTCACGAGATATTACATCTAGATCGACAATATGGCAGCCATGGATTTCAAGTAAATCACTTACTAAACTTTTTCCAGAAGCAATCCCTCCAGTCAGTGCTACTTTTAGAACTTTAATTGTCATTTAGTTAAGAATTATTAGTATTAATATTCAAATTTTATATCGAAATGCAGTTCACACTCTTAGAATGATAACAATATTGTTCTAATTTGTTAATTAGCTTGACTTTTGAGTTAAAAATTTCGATAATAGGCGCTCTTTTTGGTTATGTAGCTCAGCTGGTTAGAGCACAGCATTCATAATGCTGGGGTCGGTGGTTCAAGTCCACCCATAACCACCATATCCCATAAGGCTTTAAGCCATTCTAGTAAAGTCAAATAAATGTTCTGGTACTCAACTGGTGCTCAATAATACAAAGTTCATAATTATTTAGATATTAACTAATTAATAAGTAATCCTATATAAGTCATTGATATTACTAGAATAATATTCTATATATTTCATATAGGTAGAAAAATCTACTATCCCTCGCATATATATTCAGACTTTGAGGGTGCGGGGAGAGGCTCATTGAACTCGGCTAACTATTAATAATCCCTCCCTCACAGATGAAACGAAGTTTGGACTTAGTAGTATTACGCGTTAGTTTAATTTATAGGTATACACTTGGTACAAATTGACACTTAGGAGTGAAAAATGAAATTAATTATGAATTTTGAAGTATCTAAAGGTTATGAAACTTGGAAGAGAGCCTTTTTAGCTAATGAGACAAAGATATAATATTAATATATTAGCTTATGAACGCGCTGTAACAATATGGGATCTTACCGTGAGAAATATCTATGAATAGACTTCATTTAAATAAGGTTCGCCTTATGACCCTACTATTTCTCACTGTTAATTTATTATCCGTCCAAATGGCTTTCGCAGCGACTGCCTCTATTAGCAAAAGTGACGCTGGGTGGATGATAGATACTGTTCCTTATTCCATCAGCCCACCTGAGCAAGACGGACCAATAAAAGTAAAAATTGCTGTCGATTTGCTAGATATAAACAGTATTTCTGATCATGAACAGTCGATAGGTTTCAAGGCAGAGATGAAACTTACTTGGACGGATCCACGCAATGCTTTCGATCCGAATGTTGCAGGTGTAGACATAAAAACGTTGAGTGGCGATTTTCAATTCAACGAACTCTCTACAGGTTGGTATCCACAGGTGGTGCTTTTGAACGAATACGATGCAACCGAGTCTGGTGCAATTCTTTATAAAGTGAAGCCAGATGGATCCTCCACATTGTTTCAAACAATAAACGCCACTGCCAAGGTGCCGATGAGCTTAGAGCGATTTCCTTTTGATAGCCAAAAACTCCGGATAAAATTTGCAATATTTGGCTATGATACAGAGGAAATGGTGCTTGAACCTGATGTCTTTTTATACGACCTTTCTAGAACTGAGTTAACTATATCAGAGTGGGATGTAACCAATTTTCAGTCTTTTATCGGAGAAATGAAGGCCCCTATATTGGGAGCTGATAAAAATACTTCAACTTTCACCCTTGAGGTCGATGTAAAACGGGAATCAAAATTTACTATCGGAACTATTATCATTCCACTTATATTAATAGTGTTTCTATCTTTTTCTGTTTTTTGGTTGGATGTACACTCAATCCAAGATCGACTTAATGTATCCTTTATTGGCATACTTACTATCACGGCCTATCAGCTAGTTATTGGGGATTCACTCCCTCATGTGTCTTACTTCACCTTAGTTCATTGGTTGATAAATATTAGCCTCATAATGGTTCTCCTGTCTATAGTTGTCAATGTCTTCATGAAACATTCTGTAGATAACACACCAAATATACTAAGATTGAACAACGCATGTAAGTGGGTCTTTCCAATACTGTACATTTCCGGCCTCATTGTGCTGTACGTATTTGAGGCGTCCTAACGAATGTGGTGGAGGATGTGGGATTCGTATAAACCTCTATAACCCTATATATAAAAGGTTTTATTAAATTATTGATAAAATTCTACTCACAAATATATAGTTATCTAATAGTAAATAAGTAACTCTCCTTCACACAAAAAACGAAGTTTGGACTTTAGTTCAAGTAAATATAAAATTCTAGAACGAAAAAACTACTACCCCTCCTGTATAAATCATAAAAGGTTTGCTTATTAAATTATTAGGTTCATTTTGAAACATAGTTTTAGTATAATAATTTTTAGGGTGATGGAAATTTAGGTGTAATTCTCCTAAGGATTACTAAATTTTCACCCCTTCCTCACACATAAAACGAAGTTTGGACTTTAGTCCAAGTTGATATACAATCCTAGTATGAAGAAACTACTCCTATTTTTATTGGCATCGACATTATTATTAATGTCTTCAGCAAATGCACAATCTGAAAGATTTTATGAAGACGAGCCAGATGTAACTGATGACCATCAAATTCATTTTAATTACATAATAACAAAAGATGGTGAAGATAGAGAATGGGATATCAATGGCAAAATGGAAAAAATAATTCTTGAAATGAATAAAATAATGTTAGATGCAACCGCTTCAAATCAAGATGGAGATGGCTTGCCAAGAAAATATAAGTTTGACTATAGAGCGGATGGAAAACTCGATATAACTTTTGTGAAACTTGATAAAAAATTCAAGCAGCTTGGCTCTGAAGCCAATAATTATATTTTTCCGTTCTTATTTTTAAAAAAAGGAATGAAAAATAAGAAAAAAACTTACTTCAACTTTGTAGACATAGATGCACCTGATGGTGGAAGTGCAAGTGTAGGTTTTGCATCACTTTTTTTGAGAAGTAAATCAGTTCCTAATGATGATAGAAAAGTATTAATTGGTCTTCATGAATTACTACATACCCAAGGGATGGGTTATAACTGTATGCCATGGATTCGGTCATATAAAGAAGGAAATCATAGTAATCATTTAAAAGATTATGATCAACGAACAATGTTAAATTCAGGCAAAAGACTAGGAAAAATTTATGCTCACGACATTAATAATTGCCCACAATTAATGGATTCAGTTTATTTATCACCAACTTCTGATGACCCATATGACCCCTATAAAATTAATTGTTTATTCAAGTTAGGTAAATACGATCATCCAAATTTTTTGAGGGTTTTAGTTAATTTAAAAAAGGAAGGTAGATACAATTGGAAAGAAAGATTTGGACCTAGCTGTGGATCCAGAGATGGAAATAAAGACAACCAAGGATATTTTTTATTAGAATCCAATACTAATATTTTAGAAACGTATTGATTATCAAGTATATGTAATATTTTTTTTACTAAGCTAATTATTAATCACTAACCTCACAGATGAAACGAAGTTTGGTCTTTGGTTCAAATTGACATATAATTAATTTACGGTTGTATAGCTTATGACTGTATCTGAAAAATCTGCCAAAGTTTAATCTAAGGCATTAATAAATATTATCAAAATCAAAGGAGAAAATGATATGTTAGGAAAAAAGATTGGTTCAATTTCTGGACCTGCAACAAATAAAGTGTTGTCAGCTGAAGGTTCATTGCCTAAGTTCAGCACTTCTACAGAAGGTGTTGGAACACTTGCCGGAGCAGAAGTCCAAAGTATGGCAACTTATAGTTCCAGTATGAGAGAAGATGGCACACTTTATGGCGAGTGCCCTAATCAAGGTGTAATAATGACACAGGATGGAGTAGCCACATTCAGGGCAACAGGAATGGGTACTTTTACAGCTGACGGCGGGTCAAACTTTAGAGGGGCGTGTTATTTTCAAGCATCTGCACCATCACTTTCAAGTCTTAATGGTGTTTGTTGTGTTTACCATTTTGATGTTGATGCAGAAGGAAATGCCACTTGGGATATTTGGGAGTGGAACTAGTTTGAAGTAATCTTTTTAATTGTTAGATAGAAATAAAATATTC
>Ga0209661_1000228_pt1 | contig 32709 bp, 28 predicted proteins | sample SaaInlV_120m_DNA_2_FD_184660 | JGI IMG/M metagenome (GOLD analysis project Ga0209661, IMG submission 184660) | Marine microbial communities from expanding oxygen minimum zones in the Saanich Inlet - SI072_LV_120m_DNA (SPAdes) (version 2) | ecosystem: Environmental > Aquatic > Marine > Intertidal... | reverse complement strand
GCACTGCAAAGCGGCAACTACAGCCCGGCGCGCGGCAAACGGGTAGTCGATTATGGAGACGATTTTCTAAACCGGGTGATTCCACTTGATGGGCTTTCCCACAGCGACGCCATCTTGTACTTCATTGACAACAGCGAACTGAAAGCGCGGCGCTCTGACGGAAGCGATACCGGCCTGACAGATGCTGGGCAGTTCTCTGGATACCGTGGCGATGTGGATGCACCCAGTGCCATATTGCTGCGACACCACCACCTGTATATCGAGATCGTGATTGACCGCGAGCACCTCGTCGGTGCCAAGAGTCCCGCCGGGGTCAGCGACGTGATACTGGAATCGGCCATCACCGTCATTCAGGACTGCGAAGATTCAGTTGCCGCTGTAGATGGTGCCGACAAAACAGATGTTTACCGCAACTGGCTGGGCCTGATGCAAGGCACGTTGTCCACAACGATAAGCAAGGGCGGGCATACCTTCGAACGCACTCTGAACCCAGACCGCGAGTACACCGCGACTGACGGCACCACATTTTCGCTACCGGGGCGGGCACTGATGCTGGTGCGCAATGTCGGCCACCTGATGACCAACCCCGCAATCCTCGACAGCGAAGGCAATGAAATCTTCGAAGGCATTATGGATGCTGTGGTAACCGGGCTTATCGCCCTGCACGACCTCAGCGGCGCCGGCCGCCTGCGTAATTCGGACAAAGGCTCCATGTATGTGGTAAAGCCGAAAATGCATGGCCCTGAGGAAACCGCTTTTGCGGTGGAACTCTTTGAGCGTACCGAAACATTGCTTGGCATGACCCCCGGGGCGATGAAAATCGGCATCATGGACGAAGAACGGCGTACGACCGTCAATCTGAAAGAATGTATCCGAGCCGCATCCGACCGTGTGATTTTCATCAACACCGGGTTTCTTGATCGCACCGGTGATGAGATTCACACCTCGATGGAAGCCGGCCCGATGATCCGCAAAGCCGACATGAAAGCCCAGCCCTGGATACGGGCCTATGAAGACTGGAACGTAGACGTGGGCCTCGCTTGTGGCCTGCCTGGACACGCTCAAATCGGCAAAGGCATGTGGGCCATGCCCGATGAAATGGCCGCCATGATGCGATCCAAAGGTGATCACCCCCGGGCCGGGGCCAACACGGCCTGGGTACCCTCGCCCACGGCAGCCACGCTGCATGCGATGCACTATCATGAGACTGATGTGCTGTCTTGCCAGGCCGAACTGACAAACCGAGCGCATGCCAGCCTGGACGATATCCTGACTATCCCCGTGTGTGAAGATCCGAACTGGTCAGACGAGGACATTCAAGATGAAATCGACAACAACTGTCAGGGAATACTCGGCTACGTGGTCCGCTGGATCGACCAGAGCGTCGGTTGCTCCAAAGTACCTGATATCCGTGATGTCGGACTGATGGAAGATCGCGCCACGTTGCGCATCTCAAGCCAGCATATCGCCAACTGGCTTCACCACGGCATCGTTACCGAGGAGCAGGTCATGGCATCATTAAAGCGCATGGCAGCCGTTGTTGATCGGCAGAATGCCGATGACCCTGACTACCAGGCGATGATGCCTTCGTGTGACGGCGTTGCCTTCAAGGCAGCCTGCGATCTGATCTTTAATGGTCGGCAGGTTTGCAACGGCTATACCGAGCCACCCTTGCATCAGCGCCGTCTTGAGAAAAAATCGGAAGAGTCGATCTCGTCAGTTGCGTAGGCTTGCCCTTGTCGAGAAAACTGAGCGCTTCAGAGTCAACCGAATTTGTCGTAGCGGATATCTGCCACAGGTGTCCCTACGCCTAGAAGCAGGGCCAAGGAACCTGTCAGCATCGCGGGTGGACCACCGAGAAATGCCAACCGCTCGGAAAAAACGTTGCCATTCAACTGTTCGGCGACCTCGTGCACGAAGCCATGATGCAAGGCGAATCCATGGACTTGTGAGTCGACACTGCCTCCCGCCTGGAAATCAGAGATCGCTAGATTAATTTGAATATGCTCCGGAGCACTTTTCTGCACGACTTTGAGTTCCTCAATAAAGAAAAAATCCTCTAGCCGGCGTACCCCAAATACAATAGTCAATCGATGCTTCTTAAAGTAATCAAGGGAGGCCGCCTGGCTCAGAATAGACATTATTCCTGCAATGCCGGAACCACCCACAAGACATATAAGGTCACGATTCTCCCCGGGGTCAAAAGTGGCCAGGCCCATAGGCCCAAATACATCGACCCGATACTCCGCGGCACCACCAGCAAATAACGCTTCTGAAAATCTCCCACCTGGAAATCGCTTGATCACAAATGTCGCTTGCCGGGTATTGGCGTCGAAGCTGGTCATTGAATAGGGTCGATACCCGGCCATCCCCGGCAGTCGAAGCAAAAGGTACTGCCCCGCCATGAAATCGATCGGCTTATCGAGTTCCAGTTGAAAGGTAGCCACATCGGGAGCCACCGTCTGCATCCCTTTTAGTCGTGCGGATTGATGCAACGGATTCTGGCCAGTGGTTTCTGTCAGAACAAGTTTGCCGGGGACAAGGATTTCACAATCGGCGGCAACAGTACTCTGGCACAGCAGGCACTCGCCTTTTTCCCGTTTGAGGTTTTTCGCACCCGGCGCCTCGGGCCAACCGTCTCGCACGGTACCTGGCCTTGCCCGAGCAACGCAGGTAGAGCAAACGCCAGCACCACAACCATAGGGAAGCGGGACTCCCTGGCGTAATCCGGCCTGCAGCAGCGTTTCCTCCTCTTGGCATTCGACCGTCACGCGGCCTTGTTTATTCAAAAAAGTAACGTTGGCCAAAATCTTGCCCTGGCATTAAAAGATGGATAACGGCAAACAACTACCTTACCACTCAAAATCATCGTCATCTTCTTCATCAAAATCGTAGGTCAGCTCTTCTTCGATGTACGCCCATACCTCATCGCCGCGCAACTCCGAGGGGTATAACAGCAACGGCCTCTCGGCTGGCCCCCGCTGCTCGCCTGTCAATATATTCCACTGCCATAGATGCTTGGAACAAGTCAGCGTACCGCCCTTACAGATGCCTGACTCGTAAAGTGGTTCGGCCATATGCGGGCAAAAAGGAGGGAACACTCGAAATTCGTCGCCGGCTCTTGCGACCACCACTGCGATCTCACCAGCGAGATGTTTCTGCAATTGGCCATCGACCAGATCGGCAGCTACGCATACGCGAAACCAGGCTTCATCTTTGGAGATATTCATCTGGTTTTAGTGATCAATGTAAAAAAGCATTCGAAACGTTCGAATGCCGGCAGGGTCGCGTACAGCCAACGCTCCCTAGACAGATCTGTGTGATTTAAATGGGCCAGTGCGACCCTTTATCGAGACGACGGGTATCGAGTTGAACGATGCGCTCGACAAAGAGTGGTCGACCCGAATCAATGCGGAACTGATCCCGGTATTTGCCCACGAGGAATACATTGGACTCGCCGGCGAGCACGTGGGAGTTGATACCATCCAACTGTGTCTGATAGACCGCAAAAGAAGAGACAGTGCTTGCGGTCTGCTGCGCTTCGTCGACATCAACTGTATAGACCACGGTGTGCCGAGCCAGGGGCGAGTGATCTGAGTTGTGCTTGGGCAGCATCTCGGTAATCGTGACCATATCTGCACGACTACCGTCCAGATAGGTCATGTTGTAGTTGATTTCCGGACTGAATGCTCTGATCGCATAATAAAAATCCTCGTGACACAATCCCAGCCAATCCTCCCATTTTCCTTCATCGAGGTACAGGCTCGCCCGGTAAATTGTGCTCTTTACATCCTCAGTAATATTTTGCTCAGTCATAACCTTTCCTGTTGATCATTCCCTTCATAACCCAGGCGTTTTCGCCTCTCCGGTTGGGATTACTCAGAGCCCCCGGCTCAAGTAAGCCCAACCGATCCCTACATCAGCTCCCCGAGCAAAACGGGCTTTCAGTTTATGCCGCTTCTTTATTCCGGCCTTCTTCATAAGACAACTCGGGGTCGCCCGGCCACCGGTCCATCCGCTGACCCCAAGCGCTGTAAAAATGGCGCATACCCTCTTCATCGTGAATGGTCGGATCTCCTTCAGCATCTATCTCATGCCGGCCATGAAGGATGCGGCGCTTGTCTGCCCACTCATTCATAGCCGATTGTTGCGTCGAGACAGCCAGAAGATCCTCATGAAGATTTCGGCCAAATGGCCCCCAGATCGTGTTGTGGTGCCTTTGCCGAATCAGTCGCTCTTCTGGAGTGTCGCTCTTTAGCCCCAGACCACGGAATTCGATCATGACCTTATCGGGACCAAGTGGCGTCATGATATCGGAGCGCAGCGCCGAACCACGCAGATTGAAATTCACTCCTGGGAAAAAATCGATCATCTCCCAATGGTTGGTCGGCAGATGTGGAAACGAAAGTTCTTCTCGAGATTCAAAGCCTTCGTACTGATCATACTGAACTTCGAAAGAGCCCACATTCACATGGCCGTTTTTAAACCCTTTATTCTTTCGAGCGAAATACGAGTCATTAAACCCAGTTACCCGGTTATGGTAATGCAGATAGTCATGATAAAACTCTGAGTTGGTGTCGTGCCAGAGCTTGTAATTACATGGGATGATTGCCTTATGGTAGTGAAACACTTCCAGCGGCTCGGCATCCAATGATTTCTGCATACAGTCAAAAGCGCCTCCAGCCCATTCTTCTACAGTCTGCTCTATGGCATCGTTTAGTGTGACCCAGACAAAGCCGCCATACTTCACTTCGCAACGGAGTCGTCGTAAACCCACATCACTGCAGGCAAGACGATCCTGGTAGCCCTCGGTGCCCCGGGATATATGTACGCAATTACCTTTCATATCGAACTGCCAGGCGTGAAACATGCAGGTCATGTGCTTCGGCGCGCCGGAGGGTGCTGCGGCCTCGAAAGATCCCGATGGGCGGTTCTCGATCATATTGCCGCGATGCGGGCAAACATTCAGGAAGGCACGAATTTCGTTATCTGGGCCTCGCACAATCATTATCGGCTCTCGAGCAATGGTCGTGGTTCTGAAACAATAGGGGTCGGGTAATTCGGACTCATGACAAACTGGCATCCAGACCTTGCGGAAAATCTTGGCGATCTCCTCTTCAAAGATGCCCCGATCGGAATAGATTCGACTGTCGACGTAGTCTCCGGGGGCTATCTTCCCAGGAATTGTTGCCCACTGCTTCGCATTTCTGGCTGGCATATCGTTTGATCCCTTGGTATTTGACGCGGCCGGGCACCCTGACCGTGTCTTTTAAAAATGTGCCTTAGGGATAATTAGAAAGGCGACAAAGCGATTTGTAAAATCATTCAGATCAATAATTTGATAGTTTTAACCAATCTATACACTACGCAACAGACAACCGAGATTTCTCAATCTCATTTGGGTCAAAAAAATTGGAATCTCCTACTCAAATCCAGTAATAATTCACGGTTTGCCGAGTTCGAGAATCGACGATTAAGCCCTCGGAACTGGCCTGTCCCGAGGGCTATTCGCATCCTACCCAATAGCAAAACCCGGACTACTTACGACCTGTTTTCTTCCGGGTAGCCTTCTTCTTGGCTGCCTTCTTAGTTGTCTTTTTTGCCGGCAATGATGTCTTCTTCGCGGTCTTGCGCTTGGAAGCCTTGCTCGCCTTGGTATCGAGTTGTTCCAGCTTGGACTCCCACTTCATCTTACGAGCGAACTTCAGGGCTTCCTCATCACTCATATACACCGTGTGCTCAGGCCCAGGATATATTTCGGCCTTAACCTCATCCCGGTATCGAATAAACACATCTTCGATAATCGGTATTAGATCGGTGTAGATCTTTGAATGACGTGGTGTGTGTTCCTCGTAAAGGTGAAAGAGGTCTGAGGTAATGATATGAACCCCATGCGCTCCCAACCCCGCGCCTAGGCTGATTACCGGAACTGGCAATACCTGAGCCAGGTACTCGTTCACCTCCTGGGTCGTTACCTCGCACATGATCGAAAAACATCCCGCATCGACCATAGCCCAAGCATCATCGACTAATTCTTCTGCGCGGACTGCTGTTTTGCCCTGAGCAAAAAATCCGCCCAGTTGCGGCATACGCATCGGGGTAATACCAATGTGGCCTTGGACCGGAATACCTGCCCGATTGATCGCTTCGATGTTACGAGCATGGTACTGGTTGCCTTCGCACTTCATTACTTCGGCATTCGCCTCATGTACAAAACGGCCTGCATTTTCTACCGCCTGTTCCGGTGAAATGTGAAAACTCCAGTACGGCATATCAACCATGCGTAAACCATACTGACTGCCGCGGTCGATAGCTTTGGCCATCATCATCACTTCATCAAAAGTAACTGTAACAGTGCTCTTGTGCCCAAACAGAATCATGCCACCAGTATCCGACACGCATAGGATATCGATTCCCAGTCGGTCCGCAATTACCGCGTTGCGGTAGTCATAGATCGCCATCTGTACTATCTGTTCACCTTCGCGCATTTTGCGTCGCAACTGATTTAGTGTGACCTTGCGCCGGGGCTTGTCGTCAGCCATGTGCTATCTCCTTGAGTTCTAGTTTATTGCTGCCGCTAAAAGCAGTCCGGTAACATCAACAGCAGAAAACGCGATCGGTCACGAAATCCTACAGCGACCTATTAATAGTAGACAGCCATCAAATTCGGGTCAAAAAGTATTGACTTATCAAACGATAGAGATCGGCTTGTACTGCTGAAAATAAGCGTCTGGCAATATACGGTTAACAGTTCAAATCGAAGATGGTGGCCTCACTCGCACGGCAACAAGTCGTCTGCCCAGCAGCCTCTCACTACCCTTTTGGCAGGATTTAAAAATGGACGGCTGCGCTAAATCGGGTCGTGGATTATTCCCAGTAGCTCTGCTAGGGAACCGGTGACCTCAACATCCGTTGTATTCACATAGCCTAAACCCAGCGTGGCCTCCCGCCAAAGGGCTAGAACAGACCGATGTAACCAGCAATTCTTCAGGCCTGGGCCGTTTCGACTGTGAATCAGGATGACGCTACAAGACAGGCTTTTTCGAAGATTCAGCGAAGAAGCAGGCCAGTATCAATTCCGACTCTGATCCGATGACACTGCCTCGGCGAACCGCTCCATGGCAGCCTCCAACGGGTTTACATCTTCGCAACAGCACCTGGCTTGCGCGTAAGGGTCGCCGGCCTCTAACGGCTATTGCTCGAAAGGCAACACGACGTGGTGATGGTGAATTAAAGTAGTCCGACAACAATGCGAATCAGCATAGCCGCGCCCACGAGCAATAGGGCAAAAGCAATGAACCGCTTCAAAGTATCGCGCGACACGTGATGCGCAACGCGGGCACCCACAATGACTCCAGCCGCCAGCATTACCGCAATGCCAAGGCCCAGCCCAAACTCGATATGGCCAAACGCCAGGTTACCTCCCGTTGCCAGTAGCGCGATTGGAATCTGAATAATCTGGCTTAGGCCCACGGCAGTCAGAACTGGAACTTTCAGCCAGATCAATAGGGGCACCAGGATCAGCGGGCCACCCGTTCCGGTTATTGATGAAGCAAATCCTGTGACTACTCCAATAACCAGCAGGAAAACCGGGCTCAAAAAGTTCTCTGTACCGGCATTTTCAGCCTGCGGGCGCAAAGCCTGAAGCCCCGACAAAAAAACCAGCAGTCCGATAATGCCCTCGAGAACGGCGCCGGGGGTCTGCCAGGTAGCCAGCGCACCCAAATAAGCCCCAGGCATTCCGCCAAGACATAGCCATAGGCCCATGTTCCACTGGATAGAGCCCCGCCGAGAATACTCAATAGCGCCTACTGCGCCGCTGAAAAGGTAAGAAAACATCGCCGTAGCGATCGCCACATGAATGCCAAAACCAAGAGCATAAGTGAGCATTGGGACCAACAAAACGCCGCCGATCCCGATGGCGCCAATCAGCACGCCAACGATAATCGCGACTCCGCCCGCAAGGGCCATAGCCGCTGTACTAAGCATGAGATTTTCCCGCCCCCGTGATCAGAATCCCCAGCAGCACCCGCCGCCGGCCTATCAGGCTTGGCGCCTATAGATGCGCGAGGCCGGGCGCCATTATAGCCAGGCCATCGGGCGCCGAGCACCCTTTTGGATCGACTACGGTCGTGGTGACAAAGCGCAGGAACGAAAAACGGTTGGCTGGTTCAGCATGACAGCGATGCACTACCCCTCGTTAATCCCCATCGAATATCCTAACGCGAAGGAGGATTCAAAAAATAGCCATTTTGAAGCGGTTTATCAGCTACCCCAGAGTCGTCAGTAAAGCCGCGATCGCCAGTATCATTAGGGTCATGCCAGGCCACGGAAAAATTGATGCTTGCAGGCCAGCGCGGGAAGCCGCACAGGAGTAACTCACGGGGCAGCGCGGGCAGTCTACGCCGTCGCAAGGCAATCGGTTAACCCGGTTGTGCCGCCTATTGCGAGTGAATTGGGTGCTGTAACTGCCGATGTCGGCTGACGATCTTCTGGAAAACCCTTCGATATGGATTATGGGCATAAGCGGTTCAACCTGCGGACAAGTAATTAACTGAGGCGTTTTAATACTACTTTCAACATGACTGGGGTTTTATGACTTAAATCAACTACCCGCCTGAATACTGCAGGTAAGGATGCTTTTATGTAGATAACTTCCCAGAATCACAACAAATTATCCACACTTTTATAGTGGTTGAATAGTGAGGGAAAGATAGTTATTTTTAAACAATAATAGGAAACAATTGATACAGCCTATCAGAAGTTCTGAGCGCAACAGGCTCCGATAAGGCAAAGAACGAGGGGAGATAGCGATGTTTTTACGGCAATTTGAATATCTGGTCGCGCTTGAACAGGAAGGCCACTTCGGCCGTGCCGCTGAGCGCTGTCATGTATCGCAACCAAGCCTGTCCAGCGCGCTACAACAACTTGAATCTGAGCTCGACGTAACTATCATCCTTCGTCACCAGCGTTACCAGGGGTTCACACCTGAAGGTGAGCGGGTTATCAGTTGGGCCAAGCGCCTGCTGGCTGATCGGAAAAGCATGATCGAAGATCTCGCCATTATGCGGCGTAATCTCAATGGCAAAATCCGAGTTGGCGCCATGCCAACCAGTTCTCCAGTTCTACCCCGTATCAGCCAACTTTTTACTCAAGCTTACCCAGCAGTCGAGATAGATATTCAGTTCGTGGGCTCAGGCAATCTGATCAACGAATTACGAAACTTTGAACTCGACGTTGGCATTACCTACCTCGAAGGTCAGTCGTTGAAAAAGCTAAACACCATGGTGCTGTACCAAGAACAGCTCAGCCTGATGATTCCAAAAAACATGTTATCGACACGACAAAAAACTATTGGCTGGAAAGAGGCCGCCGAACTACCTCTTTGTCTGCTTTCTCCAAACATGAAAGAACGCCAGGTCATGGATGAAGCATTTGCCAGTATCGACTGTGCCCCGTCACCAAAACTTGAATGCAATTCAATTTTCCAGCTGGCATTCCATGTTATGCAGGGCGATCTGGCAACTATTGTCCCCAACGGGTTCAGTCGCGCCAACGATGCCTTTCCCGGCACTCGAGAAATTCAGTTGATCGACCCGATCATCAGCAAACCTGTTGGCCTGATCTGGGAAAAAGTAACCCCACCTCTACCTATGGCCCAAGCCATGGCAGACCTGCTTATGGAGTCAAAACATGAGATACAGGAGGCCTTGGGGAAATCGACTGATCTTCTGCAAGCGAAGGCAGTCGCTTAAGTTTCCAGCAGCAACCAGGGGGGAGAGATGCTGCTATCAGATGAACCTCTCTGACGCTAGGCTCTTCGACCCATTGACCTTTTGCGATATCGGAATATTATTCCTGCCAGCAGTACGACCAGCAAAGGACCAGCGGCCAGGTTAATTAATACCAGACGAGCGCCCAACCCGTCTACCTTGGTACGAATACCACGCCTGACTTCTCGAAGTTCCCGACGGGCAGAAAGTAATTTGCTTTCAAATTCCTTCAGTTGGCGTTTCATGCTCTCGGGCAACTGCGCATATTCGATGTGCTCGGTTCCCTCGGCCAGACCGCTAATTTGCTGTTCCAGCTTGGTCACTTCACCAGCAAGACTGGCCTCTTTATCTTGCAACCCAGCTTGTGCCACTCGAAACAAATCAGCCACTCGTGTAAACGGCCGCTGCAACTTCCCGCGAGACCGTATTCCTATCAACGCCTCATCCCCTGTGGCAAATTCAATCATATTCAATAAAAAAGCCAGATTATCATTGAGTGGTCGAACCACAGTATCCTCGCCAAGCCGTGTATGCTGAAGCGAGAATGGATCGAACAGCCAGTCCACATCGGCTACCGCAAAGACAACCGGGGCGCCACGGGAGGACTGGAGGTGCAAAACGCCAGTACTGTGCGACGCTGACAAGTGATACGCACTTTTTAGGGGGCCCTTCACAACCACAGCAAGCGCTCTGGGCTGCGACTGACCAGCAAAGGTCATTGCCAACTCACGCGGCGTTTTTCGGGCAAACGACTCCCTAGGATAAACGCCTGCATCAACTGTGGTTGTAACCAGAACCGTTCCGTCGGCCACTGAGTCAAGAGTCAACGCGCCGGGCTCAACCAATAAGAGTTCATTCAGATTAGCGGTCGTTGGGTGAACCGACGACAACCCCGCAGCGCGAACTCTCATCCAGTAAGGATAGTTAAGGCGGCCCTGCTGATCATCAGCAACCACAGATGCGAGTTGTGTATCACCAACAATCCCCTCGCCCTGGTAATTGATACCGTATCTTGCAAGCAAATCAGAAATGTCGTTGATCTCATCGGATGGCTGAGGGTTCGTCACGTTGTTGGCAGGCTTGACCCGGGTATATGGATCAATCATCACGATCAGGCTGCCGCCTCCCATAACGTACTGGTCGATTGCATAAAGCATGTCCTCGTGCAGTATGTCGGTACCGAGCAAAATCAACGCGTCAAGATCGGCCGGTAGCTGGGTTTCAAAGAAGGGCACTACAGCAAGGTCATAGGCTCGCTTCAGTTCGGCCATGAATGACAGGCCATCGCGCTCGGCGAGAGCTGCTGAGGATGGCAACAAGGGGCTGATCAATGCAATCCGGGGTGTTGATTGGCGGGTCAAGCCATTCAAAGCCTGGGCAAGATCGTACTCCAACAGACTCTCCCGACGAATATCCAGGTACGGAATCCGCCCAAGCCGTCCCCCATGCTCTATTGTGATTCCGAGAAAAAAGTGGTCACCAGACGACATAGGTACCCGATGCATACCGCGGGCCATCGCCTGAAGCTCCTGTTCGGTGTCAGGTTCTGGATCAACCAAGGTCCACTCCAATGTGGACCGCCCAGACATTCCTGAAAGCAGTCGCTGAATGCGCCGAGCATGTGCCTTAATAGACGCTGGAACAGTATCTTCAGTGTCACTCCAGTAAAGGGTCAATTGGGTTTTTTCCGGTAACTGCTCAAGCACCTGCTTCGTTCCAGAATGAAGACTGAATTCCTTTGCTGCAGTCAAATCAAACTGGCCAGGCAGATTCGCTGCTAACGGGATACCGAGCAGCCACAACAGACACAGCGTCAGCAGCCGTGCCAGGCGTTTTCCAGAAAACAGTTTACGCAGGTCGCCCCGACGTCTTTCCTCGATCACCCAATGAGTCACCAATAAGGCCAGGCCGATGGTCAACCCGAAATACAAAAGACCCTGTGGGCGTATCACGCCTTCTCCAAGACGATTCAGCCAGGTAACCGGGCTGTACACTGAAAGTGTTTCCCACGCCCACTGGGGCAGCACATTGCGAAGGAGTCGGCCAAAGACGTCCCACCCGCAAAGCATCAGCAGAAATAGCGCCCCAATGCCTGCAACAAAAGCACCTACTGTCTCGCGAACGAACGCGGCCGCCAGCAACGCAACAGCGAAACACGCGCCAAGCAGTAAAGCGCAAGCTAGATAACCGGCCACCATAACGCCAAAATCTGGTTCGCCAAGATAGCTCACCGTAATCGCGAACGGAAATGTTAGCGCAAGTGTGAGGAGCAAGAGCAGATAGCCTGCGGTGAATTTCCCGATAACAATGGCAGCCCGACTGACAGGCAATGAATATATGAGTTCCATTTCGCGATCCGCCTGATTGTCTGCCCAAGCCGACATAGCAAGCGCGGGAACCAGCACCAAGGAGATCCAGGGAATGAACCCCAGTAACAAACGAAGGGTTGCCTCATCTGACGAATAAAAATCGGCAACCAGAAAAATACAGGCGCCTAACCCAAGCAAAAAGGCTGCCTGAAAGAGGTAACTCAAAGGCGTGAAAAATAGTAGCCGCAATTCATGGCGCAGTACTGCACTGAATCCAGAAATGATACTGATCTTTAATTCACTCATTGAATCAGCGTCGACATTAGGAAGTCGTCAAGGGTTCTTGGTCATGCACGGTCAGTTTTCTGAACTGAGTACCTAGACGCCCCGAACTATCGACCAGATCGGCCAGACTAGCATCAGCGATCAGCTGACCATGATTGATCACCACAACCCGATCGCACAGTTCTTCTGCCTCTTCCAGAATATGTGTCGATAACACAATGGTTCTGCCAACTTTCATCTTACGTACCAAACGCCTCACCAATTCCTTCTGGTTGGGGTCCAGCCCATCCGTGGGCTCATCGAGAACCAATACCCTGGGTTCATGCAAAATGGCCTGAGCAAGCCACGCTCTTTGTCGCCAACCCTTGGATAATTGCGCAAGGGGTCGTGATAACGCTGGCCCGAGTTCAACCCGATCACAGGCCTGATCAATCGCGTTCTCAAGCGGCCGGCCTGATAAACGCCGAGCTTGGCCGCAGAACACCAGAAACTCATAAACGGTCAACCGGCCAAAACCGTTGGGCGCCTCTGGAAGGTAGCCCAGAGACATCTGAGCCGCCTGGGTTTGTCGCACGATGTCCGAACCACAAATTCGAACCGAGCCACTGTCCGGAAGGAGATACCCAGAGACCATACGCATAGTGGTGGTCTTGCCTGCGCCGTTGGGGCCAAGAAAACCAACGACTGAATCAGACTCCAGTTTCAGGGAAAGTTTGTTTACCGCCTGAATATCTCCAAAACTCTTGGAGAGATTTTCTATCTCAAGCACACTGTCGCCCGCCTACTTAATTCCTACGACCAGAGTCTAACTGCGTCATAACTTGCGTGGGGCCGGAAGGATCAGTGATCAGAAAAAAATCCGGCCGTAATAAACAAAGCTACACTAATCCATGAAACGGCATACCCCGAGCGGACCACCAGAACACGGATCCGATCACTATGTGAGCCACTTTTTTTGAGAATATAGGGGCCCAAGCTTGCTATCAAAGCACCGGCGATTGCGCAGGAAATCATGACCGGGCGATTCAACAGGATCTCAAGAACACCCATAGGTTATTCTAGTGTTGGAAGACGGCCGGCGCAGATTCAGAACTGCTAAGACTCTAGGGCCTGCGAGAGTAGGATTCCAGAAAATCTGAACTCGAACCAACCCCCTTAAAGCTCTTTAGTGCCTCCTCGTGGAGCATTTCCATAGCATGACGTTTATATTCATAAGCCTGTGAAGAACTCAGCATCTCCAGATTTCTCGGCCGTGGCAAATCAATCTGCACTACTTCTCTCACCGTGGCTGGCCGGTTTGACAGTACAACCAGGCTGTCAGCAAGGATAATAGCCTCCTCAAGCTCAGAGGTGACAAATACGTTAGTCCGAGCCTCCTGCTCGCATAAGCGCATGTAGAACTCCTGCATCAACTGACGAGTCATGGCGTCCAGACCGCGGAATGGCTCATCCATGACCATCACCAGCGGTTGGTTAATCAATGCCCGTGCAAGCTCAGCACGCCGTTGCATGCCACCTGACAGCTGCAAAGGATACTTGTCCCGAAACTCTTTGAGTCCAACCGTTTCAATAATACTGTCGGCCGCCTCTTTTAATTGATCGCGAGGTATATCGCCGCGCAACTTGGGGCCAAAGGTGACGTTCTGGTAGGTAGTTAACCAAGGCATCAAAGCGGTTTCCTGAAAGACAACCAGCGTATCTTTGCTGGGACCTGTAACTGGGCGCCCATCCAGCAGGATTTGACCGCTGTCTGGCTTCTCGAACCCTGCCAACAAGTTGACTACTGTCGATTTGCCACAGCCTGAGGGCCCAACAATCGCGGTAAGTTGATTGCGTCGAATTTTGAGACTGAGATTCTCAATAACCATCTCACGTTCCCAGTCCTCCCCAAATGCCTTGGAGACATTATTTACTTGCATCATGTCAGGTGCGTCTGCCATTAAATCTTCCACCGGTTCAGTTCACGATTTACCATTTTCTATTCTTGAAATTTTCCTGAAATACTACAATCAGAACATCCGCCGCCACGGCATCGATCTGTAGCCGATATACCGTATAAGACTACTGGAGATATATCCTGCCAATCCTATGCTGATCATGCCGACGATAACCTGATCCATTACGCCACCCATGTAGGAACTCCAGATGAAAAAGCCTAATCCCCCGCCACTTTGCTGACCACCACCGGAAATCATCTCAGCCGCTAGCACTACTTCCCATGTAATTCCCATACCTACGGCGGCGCCGATAAAAATGGATGGCAAAGTGCCGGGCAGAATAATCTTACGAAAAAGATCCCACTGAGTTGCGCCCATCGACTGCGCCGCCCGTAGGTACTGGATATCTACAGCACGTGCGCCGCCGAGTACATTAATGACGATGGTATAGAACGCTCCAAGAAACGTGACAAACATGATCGACAATTCTGTAGTTGGCCAGAAAATGATGGAGGCCGGCACCCATGCAAGCGGTGGTATCGGACGAAGGATCTCAAATGGCGGGAAAAACATGCCTCGAAAGTATTTATTGACTGCCATCGCTAGTCCAAATGGGATTCCAATAACTTGTGCAATCAAAAAACCTAGGAACACCCGACCCATACTCAGATACCAACTTTCCCAATATCCAGGCAAAAGAACCACATCGCTCCAGCGAGTCGCAACGATTGATGGCGCATCCACCTTTCCCACAAACGGGACCATAACTCCGAACCACTCGTTGAATCGAAATCCGATCTCCCACAGAGTAAGAAATATCAGTATTGATAAAACACCACGTCTGAAAGTCAGATCTGAAACTAGGGCTTTAGCTCTAGCGCCTAGCGTTTCCTGTCTCTTCGATGCCTTTCCCATCTTATTTCCTCAACTTTCAGTTACTGCGCGCGATGAACATTAAGCAAGCTCTCGCTCACCCGCTTCAAACGCTTTGACTGCTTCTTCATGAACCGCTTCTTTGGTCTCTTGTACTAAAATCCTAAACTCTTCAGAAGACAGTAACCGATAATCTCTTGGCCTATTGATTTTTACTTCGACTATTTTCTTTGTCCTGGCAGGACGCGTCGTCATAACAATGACTCTATCCCCAAGGAAAATTGCTTCTTCCAAATCATGCGTTATGAAAAAGATGGTAACTCGAGTGCGGTCATATACCTCAAGCAGAGATTCATGCATGATTGACTTGGTCAGCGCGTCCATAGCACGATAGGGTTCATCCAGCAGCAATACTTTGGGATCGTTTATCAACGCGCGAACGATTTCTGCCCGTCGCGCCATTCCCGAGGACACTTCGCCCGGATACTTGTCTGCGACACCCGATAATCCAGCCTCAGATAGCATCGAAATTGCTTTCTCGCGAGCATCGGCTTTATTCATTAATCCCTGAACAATCGGGCCATAAGCTACGTTATCAGCCAACGTTTTCCAGGGGAACAGTGCGCCATTCTGGAATACGACAACCCGATCAGCGCCCTGATCGGCCAGCGGTTTGTCCGGTCCACAGAGCATTTCACCATCAAGATCTATCTGCCCTGATGTGATCGAGTGAAAACCGGCAATAGCGTTCAGCAAGGTTGTCTTGCCACAGCCGGATGGCCCAACAATCATACAGACCTCAGCCGGCGCTATTTCTAAAGAGCAATCGTCCACCGCAAGGACATTTGCACCCTTTGGGTCATAAATCTTGGTGACATTGCGTATGCTGATCGCCCCCTTAGTGGAAGCGTTCTTATCTGTTGCCGGCTGCTGATGAGCTGCTGTAGTCATCTACACACCTCCTTGGCCAAGCGCCTTTGCTCGCCACCGCATCATACGATTGCCGGCAGCGCGCACCATTGCTGAGGTTATCCAACCAACGAGTCCCAGCGTTAACATGGCCATAACCATGGTGGTGTACTTGTTAACCATATAAGAAGCCATAATCATATAACCCAACCCATAATCACCAGAGATCATCTCTGCTGCCACTAGAGAAAACCAAGCTACCCCGATACTGATCTGCAAACCGGTAAATATAAATGGCAAAGAGCCGGGCACGACCACGTTGATGAAGACATGTCGTTTCTTAGAGCCAAGGCAACCTGCTGCGCGGAAATATGATTCATCAATGGACTCTACACCGAGCATTGTGTTTAAAGCGGTCACAAAAAAAGAGGCTAAGGTTGCCAGATAGATGATTGGCGTCTCAAACCCCGAGAACATCACAATTGCAAGCGGAACCCATGCGAGAATCGGAATCGGCCGTAAGGTCTCCAGCACTGGAAAAGTATAATCCTTAAACTTCTTTGACCAGCCCATAAAGAGGCCCAGGGGCACACCGAGAACTGTTGCCAGAGCGAAGCCAATAATGACTCGCCTGCAACTGACCCAAATATTAATATAGTAGTCTTCGGTAAAAAGCGAGGTACCCCAGATCGGGTCTCTACTTAGCCATTCGGTTATTACCTCGACCGGGCCCGGGATCTTAAAAAAGGGGAAAATTTTCCAATACTCATTTAAAAGAAAATAGGTCAGTAGCCATAGCCCGATACCCGCGAACGCCAGGTATGGCATGGGCGTCTTCAATGATTTCCAGGTCTTGTACAAAAAATACTGAAAGCCTGTTGGAGCGTGCCCGCTGACACCTTGATTACTCATTCACATCTTCCCCTTTTGCCCATGTCTCTGGTGAACAGTAAGTACTACTCTGCATACCACCGGGCGAGCTTTTTACAGGCAGGCTCGCCTACGGCGGGTGATACTTTAACTTTGTTTTTACTTAGAAATCAAAAGCGGGCTCCGAGATACTCTCGAGGCCCGCTTTTCAATCAATCTACTAAACTAACATCTTAATTATTGGTATGCAGAATCCGGCTGTTCACCCACAAATCCGATGGGTGCCGACAAGCCTCGTGATGTCAGAACTTCTTTTGCTACATCATCCATGATGGCTTCTGGTCGCAATATCGCATTCGGTACCACCTTCCGGCCATTCAGGAACCTAGTTGCCGCAGAAACCAGTTGCCTGGCCGTATCATCAAACACGTATCGCAACGTCAGCTTTTCTTCTCCGCCACCGATCGCAGGAGGGTTCTTACCATACAGTGATGCCCAGAGTACACGTCGATCCATGCCTTCGGTCTGGTCGTCTGCCATCTGTGATACTGCTGTAGCATTACCCAAATCTTTTAAGAACAACTGGGCGTCTAACTCAGCTTCGAGCCAGCCACGCTGTACATCGGGCCGGTCACGAATGATCTCGTAGAGCATCGCCAAAAAGCCTGCATCACCGCCTTCTACGCCATCAAAGCTTTCGCCAGATGCTGCGCGCCGCGCAATACCCTGCAACTGAATCTTCGAAGCGGTAGGCTCCCAGATAACTGCGGCATCGAGTTTGTTGTTCTTGAAGCTGGAGGTGATAACCTCGATGTTCATGTTGAGGTATTTTTTGGGCTGGATGCCAGCCTGCTCGAATGCCCAACGGGCAAAACGGTCAGTACATGCGCCATGGGGGGCAGCAACTAACTTACCGTCCATCCACTTAACCGCGTCAAGGCCATTTGCGAACTCCGGTGCATCATTCTTCACCAGGAATACGTTGCACTGCTGACGCGACGTTCCCAACACAGCGATCATACGAATATCAACTTTATCCTTCTTAGTGGTCGATACGATCGCAGGCATATCGCCCATGTAACCAAGATGGTTCTTCTCACCCAACATCTTGCCGACGATGACTGAGCCTTGCAGTCCAATTTCAAATTTCACATCGGACCCGGCCGGCAGATACTTCTTCCAGGAATTCTGACCATTGATCACAACCCCGGACCATGATTCGGTGTAATAAGGCTGATACCCAACTACCAGGTTGACGGCCTCACCCGGCTTACCAAAGCCAACCTCGGCAACCGCTGGCTGCACAGCACCCACGCAGAGCATGGCGGCTCCTGCACTGATAGATAATATGGGCTTATTTAAGTTATACATATTTTCTCCCCTTTTATGAATCCAATATTGGTTTCGCAAAAAACAAGTTCTTCCAGCAGAACTGGAGCGCATCGCTTTATTGCTGACCCCAATATCAGCCAAGGTGGAATGATTTGTAAAATGCTTTAATTTGATCGTTTGATTGGTCATCCCTATCAGGATAACAAGCGCCGACACTAAACCAATATAAATCGCTGAGTCACTCGATACGACTGCGAATACAGCCTAAACCGAACAAGCACGCTTCCCGCTTCACTGGTTGATTTGCTATTCGGCGTCGGGCTAACGGCCCTTAGAATCAGCGATTGGGATTTTTCCCTGGTGCGAGGGTATCGTAAATGGTTGCACCGGCTTTTGCTGGGTCGCTCGATTCGCGCCGGATTGGCATATCGGCAAGTTGGCCAACCGTGATGGGCCGTATGGGTGGCCGGATTCGGTAGTGACCGATGTCGCCCACCGACATGTCATGCACCTGCGCCATCAACTGGCTGACGGTAGCGGCGCACTTGCGACCCATGCAAGGGCCCATGCCGCAACGGGTAAACGCCTTGGCCTGATTGGGCCCCATGCAGCCACGTGCCGCAACGCTGCGGATCTCCCCCGCGGTAACCTCTTCGCAGCGACAGACGATGGTATCGTCATCGAGAGGCAACTGAAACTGCGAAGTCGGCGGAAAGTATCGATCCAGAAAACGTCGCAAGCGGCGCTGGCGCTTCAACGCTGCGGGTTCAGGCAAAGGTTGTGTACTACCAATGCCGCTCAATTTCCCGAGTACTTCATGGGCGACTCGCTCACCTTGCAGCATGGCCACCTCGGCACCTGCAATACCCACAGAGTCTCCCACCATGAATATGGATTCGCGGCTAGTCATACCAACGCCCCGGATGTCCGGAACCCAAGTCCCTTGGAGAGAATCAAAATGGTGCGCAATACCTGCTGACATCGACAGCCAGGTATTAGAAATCACCCCATCATGAACCAACAGCAGTGCCGTTGCCATATCGTACGAACGTCCTGCTGACTGGTAGCTGACTGATCGCAACTTATCGTCACCTTTAGCTCTTAGGTCAGTCACGTGGGAGGTCACCTCGACCTGTCTTTTTACACCGTGCATCCAGCGGTTGCCCTGGATCACAGCACCTGGGCAAGCCAACAGCGCGTTCAACCCGAATAAGTACGTACCCCAGGATGCACTCGGCCGGGTATCTAGAATCGCCTGGGGCGTTATGCCCATACCAATCAACTGATTTGCATAAAGATAAAGCAGTGGACCGGTGCCGGCGAGCACCACGTCATTTTCAGGCAGTAAGCCGGATGATTTGAGCAGGGTCTGCGCCGCACCCACAGTCATCACCCCAGGCAAGGTCCAGCCCAAAAAGGGTGTTGGGCGCTCCATCGCGCCGGTTGCCAGGATAATATGACGCGGGTAAAGCATTTGCGCAGCGCCGTTTTCTACCAGACCCAGCGCCAGTTCAGGCTCCTGATCCGAGGTAATCTCCCATACCGAAGTGCCAGGGCGGTAATACGCTCCACTTTCTCTGAAACGTCTGGCCAACTTTATTCCAGCGCCGTAGCTGGCGCCCAGCGGGTTCAAATCTGATGGCCGCGTCGCATTGACTTTCTCTATTCCCCGGAATACCTGGCCACCAGGTGCCTGCTGCTCATCAAGCACGACCACATCAACGCCTTTGCCGGCAAGTACACAGGCCGCGGCCAGGCCAGCAGGCCCGGCTCCAACAATGGCTACCTCACAGGTGGATCTAATATCGCTCATCCAATACTCCGATGGGAATCACGCCAGCACTTGTGATTAAAACTGTTCATAGCTGTTGTAGCATGTCTATTTGTTGACAATGATCTATCTTGATCAGTCGATGCCAAACCGTTTCAAGACAAACGGTGCAAGTAATTCACTTCGCTCGCCGCTCAAAGCCCACTTTACGATCAAAGTTGCAACGACTGGCGCAATTGCCCAGCCATGCCCCGACCATCCAGTCGCAACGTAGCCATTGGCAATTCCCGGTACACGATCAATTATCGGAATATCATCAACGCTCATCGCCTCAAGATGGCCTGCATCGGTCGTTGCAACCTCGACGCCCTGAAGTTCAGGGAAAACTGCGATAGCCTGTGCAAGATTACCTTCGACCGCCGACGGCAGAACACGGCCGCGTTGACTCGTAACATCCCATGCGCCGTGCCAGCCGCCGGATATCATCAAACGGTTGTCAGGCTCCGCCTTGATCGAAACCATGCGATGCGCATGCGCCAGCAGAGTGTCCACATGAACCCGGCCGAACGGTTCCGTGATCATCACCTGCAGGCAGGCGTTCCAAACCGGAAGTTGCAGATTAAACGCCGTCTTCACCAGCTCATGAGCACCACTGTTGGCAAGGACAAACAGGTTACCGCTGAAGGCAATTGATTCACCCTTTGCGGTGATCACGGCAGTCACACTATCGCCATGGGTTTCAAAATGACTGATCGCGGTATCCTCCTGGACAACGACCCCCATATTCCTTGCACGATCGGCAACAGCCCGGGTAAAACCGCCATGATCACAAACACCATCCTTAGCACAGTAGATACCTGCTTTTATATCTTGTGAAAGCCCAGCCTGAATCTCGCCCAGTTCCCCACCCGCAACAAGACGACAATCAATTCCCTGGCTGCGTTGCATCTGCACCCGCGCATCGGCAGAGGCAAGATCATCATCTCGTTCTAGCAGCAGGAGATGTCCAGTGCGCTGATAAAAACCCTGGCTACCCAGCTCCTCTTCGAGTAAAGGCCATCGTCGGTAAGCCTGCCGCATTAAAGGCAGCTCCCGAAGATCGCGTCCATTGGCCCGGACGCCGCGACGCCCTGGCCCACCCGACGCACCGCAGGCGACGGACCCCGCTTCCAGCACTTGAACCTGACGACCCAAGCGCGCGAGTTCCAGAGCAACCAGCATGCCGTAGGCCCCCGCACCGATCACAATATCATCTGGCATGCTCACCTCCCTTCAGCCGGACTCGGCATGGGTGTTCGGCATCATACGTACCTGCATCCCTTCAGCCACTTCAATCAGGCACGCTTGTACAGCGCCCTGCCCTTCAATCTCGACCAGACATTCGTAACAGTTGCCGATCATGCAAAAAGGCGCTCGCGCCGAACCGCTCACCGGCGAGCGCCTGAGTTGAGATATACCGGCTGCCAACAGAGCGCCGGCAACGCTGTCCCCCCGGTTGGCGAGCACCTCACGGTCCTCGAACCAAAAGCTCACCGGGTCAGCGATGTTATGGCGACGATGAAACATCAAAACGCTCTAAACCAAAGCATTGATAAGCAGCCGGTATCTCGCCATCGAGCACCCACTGGGGGACTTCGTGTGCATGTACCGCCGCCAGGGTAACGCCGCTATGACAGGAAAAAGAAAACGCACCGGGAAACTCCGAGGACTGCGTATAAACAGGAAAGCCATCGGGCGTCATGATCCGTAACGCGGCCCAAGTGCGCTGGATGCGCAGATCCCGCAAGTAAGGAAACGCGCGAGTGCATTGGCGGGCAATGTCCTGAAGCGTTGATGTTTGGGTATCCAAATCAAAGCCTGCATCCCGCGCTGACGGGCCCAACATGAAATTGCCCTCGTCAGTTTGACGGACATAGTTCGTTGGATAGCCCAAAATATCTGGACTTCTTTCGGTCACGATGATCTGCCCCTGTACCGGAAGTACAGGCACCGAGAGCCGCAGCTGCGCTCCCAGATCACTCGAGCCATGTCCCGCGGCAATCACCAACCTTTCGCAGCCAACGACAAGCCTCGCGCCACTGAAAAGCTCGAAGCCTCCTGAGTCGAGTGGGCGAATACGGTCGATGTGCGATCGCGGCAGATAGGTTCCGCCATTAAGATCAAAACCCTCCTGAAGCGCGCGCAACAACCGCAAGGGATTGACGTGACCATCGTGCGGGCAATAGGTAGCGCCTGGCACCTCGGGCCCGATTCCGGGCAGCGACTCAGCGAGTGTCGGGTTCTCGACCACCTCGTAGTCATACCCCTCATCGCCTGCGTCCTCGCGTAACTGCGCCAGGACGTTGAGGTTTGCACGAAACTCTCCCTCATCTATCGCAATATAGAAGCCACCTGGCCGGTGATAATCTACACAGGTGCCGGTTGTCTCAGCCAGTTCGTCACTGAATGCAAGCCACTCATCAGCAGATTTGCGCGACCAACGTGCATATTCCGGCATACCTTGGCCTTTCCCCTGAACCCACACCAGGCCAAAGTTTCCCCGCGCAGTACGGATGGCATTATCACCCTCATCGATCAGCCCAACACTGTCACTGAGTTTGCTCAGCCCATAAGCAAACGCCGAACCCAGCAGTCCGCCTCCGATCACTGCGATATCAAGTGGCTTCACTGTTAATCTGCTCTAGGCGATGGCAGGCAGCCTGGTGCGCTAATGGGGAGTTTGTATCAAGTTTAATAAAGACCTCGGAGCACGATTGATCCGCATGAGGGCAACGCGAAGCAAACCGACAACCCGGGGGTGGATCAACAGGTCGGGAAATCTCCCCGACAATTTTTGGTGGCGAGCGTTTGACCCGAGGATCGGGCACTGGTACTGCGCTGATCAGTGCCCGCGTATAGGGATGCTTAGGATTCTTGATCACGTCGTGGACTGAACCCACCTCTACGGCCTGACCCAAATACATAATGAGCAGTCGATCGGCAATGTTTGCCAGAATAGACAGGTCGTGGGAAACATAGATACAGGCAAAGTTGCGTTGGCGGGAAAGCTCTTTCAAAAGATCAAGAATCCCGGCACGAATGGACACATCGAGCATGGACAGAGGTTCATCAGCGACCACCAGTTCCGGCTTCATAACCAACGCACTCGCGATCCCAACACGTTGTCGTTCGCCTCCACTTAGTTCATGCGGGTATCGATCCCAGTATTTCCCCGCTGGTAACCCGACACCGGCGAGCATGGCGGCTACTTGCTCTTCGATCTCTCTTTCGCCCCAAAGTCGCAGAGCCCGCGGCCCTTCCGAAACAATATCCGACACCCGAAAACGGGGGTTAAGCGATTCATAGGGATCCTGGAAAATCATCTGAACCCGCCGCCGGTGGTCGTTAAGCTCGGAGCTGGTCATCTCGCCAACGTTGCGATCGCGGTACAGCACCTCACCGGAACTTGGGGGAAGTAGCCCAGCGACCATAGAACAGGTTGTCGATTTACCACACCCTGATTCCCCGGCAATCCCCAGAATCTCGTCTTTCGCGACACTAAGATTGATTGCCTCAACCGCTTTAATGACACGGGTCTTTCCTCCACGTAAAACCCGCTCAACCACGCCCGGCCGCAGTTCGAAGTGTCGACTAACGTTGTTCAGTTCTAGCAGTGCCATGTTGATTTCTTGCTAGCTTTTTCCCGCAACTCGGTGACGTCCGTATGGCGGTGACAACTCACCTGATGCATTTCCCCCACGCTGTGCGATTGCGGAAGAATCTGTGCGCAGGTGGCATCACTGAAAGGACAACGGGGCTCGAACAAACAGCCCGACTCCTCACCGATCAGCGCTGGTGGTGTTCCAGGGATCGATATCAATTCATTGTCCATAACACTGATCGACGGAAATGCGTTCTTAAGTCCCAGGGTGTAGGGGTGAAAGGGTGACTCGAATAGATCTATTGCAGTCGCGGATTCCACAATCTTCCCACCGTACATGATCGAAATCCGATCACTCATTTCGGCGATTACCGCAATATCATGGGTAATCAGAATTATGGAGCTCGAAACCTCCGCTCGAATCTCGCGAACACGGCGCAGAATCTGCTCCTGCACGAGCACATCAAGCCCTGTTGTCGGTTCATCCATGATGATCAATCCCGGATCCAGCGCCAGTGACATTGCGATCATCGCTCGTTGACGCATTCCACCGGAGAATTCATGCGGGTAACTTCTCATCAGTTCAGGCTGAAGGCCAACAACGTCAAACAGAAATTCGACCCTTTCTCGGGCTTCGGAACGACTCACAGACCGATGAGCACGAATGGCTTCAATCACCTGGTCCCCTACCCGGTATACCGGATTAAGCGAATTCATAGCACTTTGCGGCACCAGCGATATGCGCTTCCACAAAATTGCATCCCGAAACTTGTCGTCTGAGAAGCTATTGATATCCTCTCCTTCGTAGGTGATAGAGGTGGCAGTGCTAACCCCGTTGTTTGAAAGCAACCGCAGCAACGCCCGTATCAGTGTCGATTTACCGCAACCCGATTCTCCCGCGATACCGAATACTTCGTTCCTGCGAACATCAAAAGAAACGTCGCTGACCGCATTAACCACACCTTGGGATGTCGAATAACCAACACTCAAGTTCGCTACCGATAACAAATTTGTATCAGTCATCTCTTACGTAGCCTCGGGTTGGCGACTTCTTCATACGCTCGACTGACAAAAACAAGAGAAGTAACCAGCGTTATGATGCACAAGGACGGCGCAGCGAACCACCACCAGGCAACGCGGGTCTTGCCTGACAACCACAATTCGTAAAGCATACCGCCCCAACTGATCGTAGTCCCATCGCCAAACCCAAGGAAACTGGCGCTGGCCTCGGTAATAATCGACCAGGCGATATTAAAGGCGGCATAAAGCAGCAACAGTGGCAGGACATTAGGCAGGATATGTCGGTAAATGATCCTGAGGTTGCTGCAACCCCTCGCCTTTGCCGCAGTAATAAACTGCCTCTGTTTGATCGCTATTGTCTGCGCCCGAATCACCCGGGCAGAAGTTCGCCAAATAATCAACACAATTGCCAAGATGACAAATTCAAGTTTTCTGCCAAAGAGCGCGATGAGGATAATAATGAAAGGCAGAAAAGGCATCCCATAGAGCACATCCGTCAACCGCATCAAAATCTCATCGATCTTGCCGCCATAGTAGCCGGCAACAAGGCCGATATTGGCGCCGATAACGATAGAGATAAAACCTGACACCGCGCCAATAATGAGCGTTGTTCGCGTAGCCAGAATCAGCTGTGAAAAAAGGTCATAGCCAAGATGGGTCGTACCCACGGGGAACTCCAGGGAAGGCGGCCTCAGAGAGGCTATGCTGCCTTCGCTGTCGTACTGCATTGCCCAAGGCTCATGGGGCGCAAGCCAGGGCGCAAAAATCGCGACAATCGTAAAAACGCTAACCACCCAGAAACCGATTCGACTCAGTGGGTTGGCATGGATAATTCGATAATGCTCGCCCACAGTGCGGGTGATGCGGGCTAGCAAACCTCGCTCAAATCCTTCAGGCATGACACTCATCCTTAAGGTAGGTCCTGATCTTGTTTTCGCTCACCTCTATGCCAAGACCCATGCCGCTGGGCAGTTGCGCCGTGCCGCGGGAAACAAAATCGGAAAAATTGCTGATGTCATCTGACATCCGTAGCGTTGACATATAGGCGTGCCCACAATCTACAAGAGAGTCCAGGACGCAACCCAGGTGCAACGAGGCGCTTTGGGTGATACCCAACTCAAGCATGCTGTTCATCAGTATTGAAATGCCATGAGTTTTCGCCGTCTTTGCGATTTCCAGGCCTGCGCGCAGGCCGCCATTTTTCGATACCTTGATACTGAAAATATCCGCAATCCCCTTGGCCGCAATCGTGGATGCGTCATCAAGTGACTGTAGGCCCTCATCTACTGACAGGGGTAACTGGCATGCCTCGTGTAATTTTGCCAGGCCGCCATGGTCAGCCGCCGCAAGTGGCTGCTCGATCAACACAAGCGGTACATCCCTGATGCGATCAGCGAATTCAAGTGCCTCATCCAACTGCCACCCCTGATTCGCGTCAACCATTAACCCAACCTCTGGCGAAAGGGCAGCAGCGACTTTGCTGAGTCTCTCGACGTCCTCATCAATGCTACGACTGCCCATTTTCAGCATGAACGTGCGAAAACCTTCTGCAAGCTTTGCCTGAATCACCTGCAGATCGGCGTCTGCTGTACCGCTGGATGTAGGCCACAACGAATCCACTTCGTCCCGTCGCTTGTCTCCAAGCAGAGCCCAGACCGGTTGCCGGTGAAGTTTGCCCAAGGCATCGTAGGCTGCTATGTCCAGCGCTGCGCCCCAGGAGCCCGAACGCTGTAGTCCCTGTCCGGATTCGACCCAATCATCAACTCGAGTGCCAATAATTTCCGCTAACAAATCTGTATTGATCGACGCCATGATCATCTCGCCGGTGTCGCCGGTAAAATCAAACCCACCCGGATCACCCTCACCCCAACCCTGCGCTCCTCCTGCCGTTGTCATGCGAACAATTACCGTGTCTGCGTGTGTACGAGTTCCATACACTTTTGACAGATGATATGGCTCGGCTAAGGGTATTGCTACACGATAAACATCGAGGTTCACAATCGTCTCTGGTGCGGTTGTAGCCAAAACGCTAACTCTTTTTAATTCAGGCCTGATGCCGAGATCTTTATCCGTGGATCAAGGTAGCAGTACCAGACATCGGTTAGAAAATTCAGGCTGATAACCAGGATAGCGAGCATCAGAAAAGTGCCCTGTGCTACCGGGTAATCGTGGGAGGCCGCCGATTCAACCATCAACTGGCCCATCCCTGGCCAGGAAAAAAGAGCCTCCACTACGACTTGGCCGCCGATCGCAAAGCCAACCATGATCGAAGCCAGGGTCACAACGGCGAGCAAGGCATTACGGGCAGCATGCTTGATCATCACTACCCGTGGTTTTAACCCTTTGGCTTTGGCGAGCTCAATAAAGTCACTGCCCAGCACCTCCAGCATGCTGTCCCGCATGATCAGCATTGGAGTCGTTATGTAGTACAGGCCGACAGTAATCGTAGGCAATACGATCCGATGCCAGAATTCGGGCATAAACAGTAATTCCAGCACGCCATCGGGTCGCTGCCCAGGCGGGTACATGCCTCCGGTCGGAAACAACCCTAGTCGATAACTCAGCACCATCAACAGTAAAAGTCCGGTGACAAAAGGAGGGGCCGCCTGGAAAATCAGACCGGTAACGGTTCCAATGATGTCTATTGGTCCATTGCGCTTCCATGCCATAACCATGCCGATACCGACTCCCAGCATCAATGTCATACACATTCCTGCCGCCATCAGCAGCACCGTGTTCCAGAAGCGGTATTCAAGAATATCTATCACCCGCCGCGCTGAAACGAACGAGCGTCCCCACTCGAGTGAAACCAAGTTTTTCAGGTAAATGAAATACTGCTGCAATAAAGGTTTATCCAGCCCAAAGGCAGCCTTCATTCGCTCCTGAACGGCTTCATCCATTGCCGGGCTTATCACCTGCAATGTCGCTTCGCCAGGTAGAAGTCGAAAAATGACAAACAGTATTGATGCAACTGCAAAAATTGTTATCAGCATATACAACAATCTGCGCAGAACGTATTCAAGCATGGGGAAAATGTTCCAGTTGCTGGAAATTCAGATAGACAGCCTTCGCAGGCATGCCGTCGATGCCTGCCCTAACAGATCATGGTGTCCGAGGCCAACTGGGTGCGCCGCCTCACCAGCCGGCGCACCGTTCTTTCAGCGGAGTCAGGCCGGATACAGCAATTTGCCTGAGCTATCCCATGAATAGCCCGCCTGCTCAAGAATTGCCCTGGCCTGTTTCACATTATGCTTTCGGGAAACAACAGCACTGTTATGCCAGAACTCATTGGCTGGAGCAATCACCGACCCGCCGTTCTCAGCAAAGCCCGCCATCACTATGTCGCGGATGACATCTCGCGGTATGACAAGATCCAGAGCTTCGCGGAAAGCACGATCCTGCAAAGGACCACGAAGGTGGTTAAACATAAAGCCGTACATACCATGGCTTGGATACCCTTTGCCGACAATACCGTTGATCTTATTCAGATCCTGGGTCAAAGAGGGCTTTAGGATATAGCGGGTTCGATCGCATTCTCCTGCCTCGATGGCAGCAGCCATTGCATCATGGCTTCCATAGGTAACGCGAATAATGCCAGCACACTTAGGTGCATTGAAGTGACTCTTGTTTGCACTGACTTTCAATTCCTTACCGCGGTCCCAATAATCAAAGCGGAAAGGTCCGCTGCCCACTGGGTTCTCATTGGCAAAATTCAGGACATCATCCACGTCCACTTTTTCCGGGATATCCTGCCAGATGTGCTTAGGCAAAATGAAAATCTGGGCAAAAAAGTTGATCATCAGCGGTGCATGGGGTGCAGTCAGTTTGACTCGCAAAGTGTTGGCACCGGTAATCTCGACCGATTCAAATTTTTCAAGAGACGAGAGGAAGAAAGGCGCCTTCCACTTGAGGCAGTAATCAAAGGTAAATTTGACGTCCTCCACAGTAACCGGCTTGCCATCATGAAACGTCATGCCCTCACGCAAAGTGATATCGATAGTGGTCGCGTCCACCGCATTAATTGATGTGGCAGCCCACGGCACAATACCGCCATCTGGACCTACCTGGATGAGCCGGTCATAAATCATTCGCAGTTCTTTGAACTCATTGGAGTCATGCACGCCGACAGGATTTAAATTCTTCAGCGCTACAGTCATTCCGGTGCGGACGTAACCGTCACCGCTCTTGGTGCTCACGTTCAGGTCCGTCCACAGGCTGCCGATTCCCTCTCCGAGTTGTGGCACGATGCCGTCGAGTCGATCCTCGCGGTACGCATTGGTCATGCTCGGGTAAACAATCGGACTGGTTGCGGCGTCATCAAAAATTACCTTCTGCGCCTCGTGCACGATGGTCCTGCGCTTGCCCGGATCCATCTCAACCTGCTGGGCGTCAGCGAGCTCGTTAACCTTGGCATTGTCATAGCCCCATTTGTTATAGGGGCCATCCCGGTGATGCATCATCGAGATAAAGGTTTCCGGATCTACCCGGTTCGCCCTGCCCGTCCAGCGGACGATGAACATGTCAAAGTCTTTTTCCTTAAAAACCTTGGTGATTCCCAGGTTGTAGTCCTCGGCTGCAAGTTCTACCTCCCAGCCTATTCCCTTACAGGCCTGTGTAATCAGCCGGCCCATTTCGGGTCTGACCGGATCGAAACTGGCATTGGCAGTAAGGAGCGCCATTGGCTCTACCGGATTGCCGCCCGCCCGGGCAAACATCCCATACGACGAGGCGCTGGCTGCAACACCGGCAGCACTAGCCTGCTGTAAAAACTTCCGGCGAGAAGAATTAACTTTCCTGCTCATCTGTTTTCCTCCTGAAGGTAATTTATAAGTTTACGCTCGGCGATTGGTGGAACACCTAGCGTTAGATTAGTGAAACGCTGTATATTCCGCAAGGACCAGTTTCTTATTGATCTATTCCTTTTTGGAATACATTGAGAGTCATGAAAACCAAAGACCTTGAACTTCTCCATGGGCTACTGCTCACCGGCTCAGTTTCTGAAGCCGCTGGCCGCTCACATATGTCTCAACCCAATGCCAGCAAAATTCTCAGGAAGATGGAAACGCGCGTGGGATTTTCTCTTTTTACCCGAGAGCATGGCCGCCTGAACCCAACCGAAGAGGGTCGATTGCTACTGGACCAGATCGAAAGAACAGTGCATAGCATTCAGCAATTGGATCGGCTCGCTGTAGAAGTCCGCGAGATGCAGGGTACCCGACTCAGCATTGGCGGAATGCCCCTGTTATCCCGATCCTGGCTGCCGACCTTCCTAAGTCAGTTTCTTAAAGAGCACCCGAATATCAAGACCTCATTTCATACCCGCAGTTCCCAGAAACTGATCGAGTGGGTCTCTGAAGGCCAAATTGATGTCGCTGTTGCAATGCTCACCGTTGATGATCCTACCGTCGAACACAATATCCTGATGTCTGTAGACATGGTAACTGCGATACCCCGCAGCCATCCTCTGGCCAACAAGGAGAGTATTGAACCCGCTGATCTCAATGGTGTTGACTATATTTCGCTGGGCGTTTCTGACCATGCGCGGGAACCGCTGGACCAGCTTTTTTCAACTCCCAACAGAAAAGCCACAGGTAGACGGTCTTCACTAACGGCAATCATGCCCAATGAACGAGCGGAGTGCGCTCTTCCTGCTGCTGCAATACAACTGGCGGACAAAGGTATTGGTGTGACCATCATCGATCACCTGACCGCGAGTGAATACCGCGGACCCAATCTGGTTTTCCGCCCTTTCAGACCGCTGCTTTCGATGAATATCTGGCTGCTAAAGCCAAAAATGAGACCGCGCTCAAGGGCAACTGACCTGTTCGTTGAAAAAATAAGAGATTCTGTCGAAAAAGAGTGTCTGTCCGTTCCTCCCGACAGTCTTTTTTGTGATTCCCTGGATTCTGACTGGGCCCGAACTGCCTAGTCTGACGGTAACTCAACCAAGCCACCCGCAATGACAAAAGTGCGCCAATCAACGCCCGCCATTGATCCCTGGCTGGATTTTCAGGCGCTCTGTCACCTGGGTGGACGACTCTGCGGCACATCCAGCGAGGTTGACGCGCGCCTCTACTTAACCCGCCGACTGAAGAAACTCGCCATTAAATATGGTGGCCGATTTGCGTCGCTCCCAATCGAATACCTAGGCTGGAGCGCAACTAAGGGCAAGATCATTTCCAAGAAGACTTCACAGAAATATGGTGGCCAGCCATTACTGTACTCTCCTTCTACTGCGCCAGGCGGAATCGAGGCCCACATTGTCGATCTGGGCCGCGGTGCAGAGAGTGATTTTAGGAAAAAAGAGGGAGAAATTGCTGGCAAGCTAGCTCTAGTTCGTCACGAGTTTATGTTCAGCCGCAGTCACATCCATCGCAACCAGAAGTATGAGTGGGCCGTTGAACATGGTGCCTGTGGATTTCTCATTGCTGGTGGTCCCGATCTGGAAGGCCCTGTTAGCGGCGGGCTTGGGCTGAGGGGTGCCACAGCAGCTATTCCCGCAATGGGAATTTCTCATGGAACCGCCGACTTACTGGGTAGCAGTATCGAAAATAAAGTTCGTCTGATCGTTGAGACAAGTACAAAACAATGCAAAACCGAATCCCTGATTTATGAGTTACCCGGAGAGATATCAGAATGGATCGTAGTAAGCGCTCATCTTGACGGTCACTGTCTTGGGCAAAGCGCAATTGACAATGCAACCGGGGTTGCTACTGCGATCGCAGCAACTGAATCGGCCATCTCATCATTAACCCCTAAACGGGGGATTCGACTATGTCTGTTCTCAATAGAAGAATGGGGGTTGCTCAGCTCCAAACATTATGTATCAAGCCTCACGACAAAAGAGATAGAGTCGATCATGCTTAACATCAATTTAGATTCTGTTGCCGGAGCGAACGGTTTGGCTGCATTCTTCAGCGACTATTCGAAACTCGGCCAGTTTCTAGAAGAAATTGCCTCTAACTGCAACATGCCTTTAGAGCTGCACCGTCCGCTTGTCGCAAACTCAGATCATTACAATTTTGCTATTGCTGGGATACCCTCATTCCGGCTACTCGCAGGCTTTGAAAGGCCCAAAACAAATATGCGTCACGTCTTAACTGCCGAAGATACCATTGACAAAGTAGACCAAGCACAGCTGCAATTGGCAGCTCACTTTACAAGTCAGGTGCTTGGTGAGTCTGTTACCCGCAACCAACTTAGCCTCAGGTGATATCACATAAGATTGCGGCCGCAAGATTTTTTGGTCGGAGCAATCCTATACTCAGACCAGTCGATCGTTGTTATCTCCATACCTTAATAACCAACGCACCCCAATCAAGGCCGCTAGAGACCCTGCGGCCATGGCCATGAAGGCAAAACCCCATCCAACGATCGATCCCGACCCTGCTGTCAAATCCAACACCAGCCCTACAACCAGAGGGCCTAAAAACCCGCCGGAGAACCCCATAACCGAATGCATGGCCAGCGTTGCACCTCGCTCGCCCTGGCGAGCTGCGGCGACTACGCCACCTGTGATCGCGGCCGAATCACTCATGATGAAAATAGAATAAAGCCCAGCCAATACCAGCACATACTCGAACGGCAAAGCACTAGTGAAGCCGAGCAACGAGCCGGCCAGTATTGAAAGAACCATGACCACAGAAATCGTTTGTCGGCGCTCACGGCGCAACGCCATATGGGCGCCGATCAAACTTGCAGGCATGCCCAGCAGGCTCAATAGCGCAGCAAAACCCGAAACACTCTCCCGGCTGATCACAAAATCCGAAGCGCTCGCGGCAAAAAGAAGAAACGCCACGATCCAGGCGCGGTAAGCAAAAAGTTCATAGGTGTGGCCGGTATACGCCCAGATATAGGCAAGCGCCGGACGGTTACGAAACACGGGCCGAAAATCCAGAGGGTGTCGATCTACCTTAACTGATCCGTCTGGCTGCTTAGGGCTGATCAGGACAATAATCAGCAACAGGCAGGCCGCCTGTACTCCGCCGGC